>Ga0228699_1000009_pt1 | contig 239178 bp, 179 predicted proteins | sample McNCre217_Aug_MG_FD_178016 | JGI IMG/M metagenome (GOLD analysis project Ga0228699, IMG submission 178016) | Freshwater microbial communities from McNutts Creek, Athens, Georgia, United States - 2-17_Aug_MG | ecosystem: Environmental > Aquatic > Freshwater > Creek | place: USA: Georgia... | reverse complement strand
TGGTTGATAAGTGTGTGCTTTTGAGTGAGCTAATTTCCTCTAGAGCGTAATTTTTTGAGAGAAGATTTTTGGCGCGTTGTTTTAGAGTCCTATTTTGTAGATATAGGTGGATAGACAGACTTGCTAAGCATGCCAATAGAATGGAGAATGTAAGATGGATTTCAGGCATCGGTGATCTTATTCATTTTGCAGAAAGCAATCAGGTCTGCAATGTTTTTCACGCCAATTTTTTTGTAGAGTCTATGCTTATAGGTTGAAACAGTTTTGCTACTGATGTGTAGAAACTCTGAGATATCGCTATTGCTAAATCCACTGGCTAGATATTTTAGAACCTGAAACTCTCTAGGGGAGAAGGATGATATTTTTTCTTCATCACTATCAGGCGCTTTGCCATCCTGAGCCGTTTGGAAAAATGTATATCCTTGGGATACTGCTAAACATGCAGCCATGATGATGTCTGAATTGGCTGTTTTGTTGATAAAGCCATGACCACCAGTGCTGCGTACGCGGTTGCCGTAAATTTTTGCGTCTAAACTTGATACTACTAAGATTCGAATATCCGGGGCTTGGATGGATAGCCGTCTAATCACATCTAAACCATCTATTTTGGGCATATCAATATCCAAGACAATGATATCTGGCTGAATTTTTTTGGATATTTCTAGACAGGCTTCACCATTTGAGGCTTCTCCTACCACTTCGAAATGGGCTTGAGCCTGAATCATGCTTTTAAGGGCCCAAAGCATCGCCGGGTGATCATCAACCAATAGAACTTTCTTTCTCATGAGCGTACTTACTCTTGATGTTTAAGGTGAGACCGAATGGCGACTTTCTGTATGGCATTGCCATTCAGTTTGAGTATTTGGTGAAGCGTCATTTTGGGCATCGTAGTAGGCCCATACTGCGCATCAAACTCATGCTTGATGGCTACGGTTGTGTCATGTAGAAGTTTTAATGGGCCGGCAATACATAGGTAATGATTTTTTTTGGCAATGATTAAAATCTTGCTTAGTTTTTTTTCGCATTCACTACCGGGCACAGCCGATCTAATTAGTTGGTTAGAGATGTAAATCGATGTAAAGGAATGTTGTTGTAATAGCAGGCAGTCATATTCATCCGCTTCAAAATTTTTTAGTTGTAGCAGAATGCCTATTCTCTGTAGTTTAATCAGTGCCTCTTGTAAGGAGCTTTCTTGTGATTGTGTTGGTCGATCTACCAGTGCAACATGAATAAGCCCAATTGGCAGGTGGCAGTTCAGTAGAGCATTTTGCATGCTGTTAAGCATATGCTTGTTACATAACCAAGCCGTTTTAATCGGCATCACGATTGAAATTGGTTTTGCAGAACTTTGCCAGTAATTGGCCGCACTAATCCCTTGTCTAAATAACCGAATCACATCCTCTTCAGGGGCATCTCTGAGTTCTTGAAGGATGACAGCATGTAACTTGAGTTCTTTAATGGACAGGATGGGTTCATAACTCAGCTCTTGAGCTGCGAGCCAATCTTTGATGTCAGGCTCACCTGATTCTGAGTTAATCCTGAAATTGCTTTGTGGAGCCTCTTTCACTACTTGGGTAGGCTTGTTTGTCCAATTTCTAACTAAAGCATACAGACGTGATTTAGGTTTCATGAATATCTCTATTAAAAACAATTGGTTATAAAAGCACCCAAGGGTTGTGATGGATGGGCTGTACTCAACAATAGGTTGGTGTTGCAGCCTATTGGTAGGAGGTTTCAGATTCTTTCTTTAAGGAAATCGGCCGCTTACTCTTGAAATCACTGTGGCCCATCCCTATAATTAGCACTCAACTAGTTAGAGTGCTAATAAATAGTGAAAACTAATTATGGAAATTATAATTAGTTAAATTTCCTAACTAACTAGTGAATACTTACTAACCTATTGAAGGAGTCAATATGAACTTACGTCCTTTACATGATCGCGTGATCATTAAGCGTTTGGATAATGAAACAAAAACAGCGTCAGGTCTTGTTATTCCTGAAACTGCAGCTGAAAAACCTGATCAAGGTGAAATTCTTGCTGTTGGTACAGGTAAGAAAGACGACTCAGGCAAAACAATTCCTATGGATGTAAAAGTAGGTGATCGCGTTTTGTTTGGTAAATATGCAGGTCAAACAGTCAAAGTTGATGGTAATGAGCTTCTAGTTATGCGCGAAGAAGACATCATGGCTGTTGTACAGAAATAATTTAATAAAAAACATCGAAAGGAATTCAAATGGCAGCAAAAGATGTATTTTTTGGTGATAGCGCGCGTACGCGCATGGTTGAAGGCGTTAATATTTTAGCTAACGCAGTTAAAGTAACTCTGGGCCCTAAAGGTCGTAACGTTGTATTAGAGCGCTCATTTGGTGGCCCACTAGTAACAAAAGACGGTGTATCTGTTGCTAAAGAAATTGAGCTTAAAGATAAGCTACAAAACATGGGTGCACAGATGGTTAAAGAAGTTGCATCTAAAACAGCTGATAACGCTGGTGACGGTACAACAACAGCAACTGTATTGGCGCAATCGATTGTTCGTGAAGGCATGAAGTTTGTAGTTGCTGGCCATAATCCAATGGATTTGAAGCGCGGTATAGATAAAGCTGTTACCGCAGCGATTGAACAAATTACAAAGATCAGTAAGCCTTGTACAACTACAAAAGAAATTGCTCAAGTAGGTTCTATTTCTGCGAACAGTGACTACAGTATTGGTGAGCGTATTGCTGAAGCAATGGAAAAAGTAGGTAAAGAAGGTGTTATTACTGTAGAAGATGGTAAGTCTTTAGCTGATGAATTAGATGTTGTAGAAGGTATGCAGTTTGACCGCGGTTACTTATCTCCATACTTCATTAGCAATCCAGAGAAGCAAGTTGCCATTTTGGAAAATCCATTCATCTTGTTGTTCGATAAAAAGATCAGCAACATTCGTGATTTGTTACCGGTGTTAGAGCAGGTTGCTAAGTCTGGTCGCCCATTGTTAATCATTGCTGAAGATATCGAGGGCGAAGCTCTTGCAACTTTAGTTGTTAACAATATTCGTGGCATCTTGAAGACTTGTGCTGTTAAAGCTCCTGGCTTTGGTGATCGTCGTAAAGCAATGCTTGAGGACATCGCTATTTTGACTGGTGGTCAAGTTATTGCTGAAGAAGTTGGTTTGACACTTGAAAAAGTAACTTTACAAGAGCTAGGCCAAGCTAAGCGCGTTGAAATCGGTAAAGAAAACACAACCATCATTGATGGTACTGGTGATGCTAAAAATATTGAAGCTCGTGTTAAGCAAATCCGTGCTCAAATTGAAGAGGCAACTAGCGATTATGATCGCGAAAAACTACAAGAGCGCGTAGCTAAATTAGCTGGTGGCGTTGCTGTTCTTCGTGTTGGTGCTGCAACTGAAGTTGAAATGAAAGAGAAAAAAGCACGTGTTGACGACGCATTACATGCAACTCGCGCCGCGGTAGAAGAAGGTATCGTTCCTGGTGGTGGTGTAGCACTTGTTCGTGCTAAGCAAGCCATCATTGCATTGAAAGGCGATAACGCTGATCAAAATGCAGGTATCAGCATTGTTTTGCGTGCAATGGAAGAGCCTCTACGTATCATCGTTTCAAACGCTGGTGACGAAGCTAGTGTAGTAGTTAACAACGTAGCGGCTGGTAAAGCTAACTATGGTTATAACGCTGCAACAGGTGAGTATGGCGATATGGTAGAAATGGGTGTTATTGATCCAGCTAAAGTAACTAAAACAGCATTGGTTAATGCTGCCTCAGTTGCTGGCTTGTTATTAACAACTGATTGTGCTGTTGTTGAAACACCAAAAGATGATGCTCCTGCAATGCCTGACATGGGCGGCATGGGTGGTATGGGTGGTATGGGCGGCATGATGTAATTGAGCCCCCAGCTCACAAAAAAGGCGCTCATTAGAGCGCCTTTTTTTATAGGAAATACAAGCTAACTAATCAAGAGAAACAGATTTATGTTTTTGTTTTCTAGTATTTATATTTTTCTTTCTATTGCTCATGATAGTAGTTGATTTCTTTTTCCCATAGTGGCTAGGTGGTATGCCTGCCGTTAACAAGGCTTGTCGTTTAATTTGTGCAAGGGAAAGACGTTTTTTAATATTCATTAGGAAACTGTACTCTTATTTCATATTGATTCAATAAACCTTAAAAATTTAAAGATCATCATGTCAGAAATCGTCAGATTAAATGATGTCAATATTGCACAATAAAGGTTGTGAAAAATATATTTTTTTTAAGGGAGAAGTTATGAATAAAGCAGAATTGGTAGAAAAAATTGCAACAGGCGCAGATATTTCTAAAGCATCAGCTGAGCGTGCATTGAATGCATCTGTTGAGGCTATTATTAAAGCTGTTACAAAAGGTGACAAGGTTCAATTAATTGGCTTTGGTACATTCGGTTCTGGTAAGCGTGCTGCACGTGTTGGCCGCAATCCAAAAACTGGAGAGGCAATTAAAATTGCCGCGGCAAAGACCGTTAAGTTCACTGCTGGTAAAGCATTTAAAGACGCAGTTAACAAGCGTAAATAATATTGATAAATATTATTAATTAAGTGATTAAAAAGCCACCGTAAGGTGGCTTTTTAGTTTGCACAGTAACCATTTCTAAAACATGGGAATGAATATCTGTTGTGATATATAGGGTCTCGCTGATACAGAACTTACAGAGATATTACTTATTAAACGGATAAGTAATCGGTTGTATAGTTGAAAATATCGAGAATAGAGACAAATATAATTTTTAAAAATGCCTCAGAGCAAATTCATTAAATTCCGCAAGTCCACGATTGATTTATTCAATCAATATGGCATATCTATCAAATTGAATGCCATCTTATGTTTCATTGTTGAAAACCACTACAAAGACCATAAGTTGACTGTTAGTGAGATGATTTCACAAAAGCATCTAGCTTCTCAGGCAACCATACATGCAAGCATTAAAGAGTTAATTTCTTTAAATTTAGTAGAGTTAGTTATCAACTCTAGTGATGCACGCATTAAGTATTTGGTGCCGACCAAAACAACATTAGAGCTTTTTAAGAAATTAGATAGCCTTATCTAATAGCTTCCCCGGATTGTTTTAATGCAGAAAAAGAACGTACATTTATACTTATAAAAATTTTAAGTATTTATTATGTATAAGAAACAAGATTTCCCTTTTTTAATTGTCGGCATTAATCATGAAGATCGCACAATTGAGCTGCGAGATGAGATGCTGTCATTTAATGTGACGCTGAAAGCTCAGAAGAAGGATATTGTTGATGTTGTTGTTACGGGGCCATATACCGTATTTGTTAGATACACCGATGGAACTGATGAAACACTTGAGATTCTTGAGATCGAATAAGCCATACAACCCTTGCATGAGATGAGTGGTGGCGAATTAGGGTGGAGTACGAAGATACTACTCATTGTTTATCTAAGATGACGCGAGGAGTGTTCCTCGCGTCTATTCCTAAATGTTGCCATTTTCTTATCCTTATTTGGACAGAATTAGGCCTATAACAGTTTCTTATCCTTCAAAGCCTTACCTAGTAAGGCTTATTCGCCTTATTCAACAGCCTTGACCATGTCTTCAATCACCTTCTTCGCATCACCGAAGACCATCATGGTTTTGTCCATATAGAATAACTCGTTATCAAGACCAGCATAACCCGAAGCCATAGAGCGTTTATTAACAATAACTGTTTTAGCTTTGTATGCTTCTAGAATTGGCATGCCAAAGATTGGGCTACCAGGTGTTCTTGCTGCTGGGTTAACAACGTCATTCGCGCCAAGAATCAATACAACGTCTGCTTGACCAAATTCGCTGTTGATGTCTTCCATTTCAAACACTTGGTCATACGGCACTTCAGCTTCAGCAAGCAAAACGTTCATATGGCCAGGCATACGACCAGCTACAGGGTGAATGGCGTACTTCACGGTCACACCCGCATGCGTCAATTTTTCAGTTAATTCTTTTAGAGCATGTTGTGCACGGGCAACTGCTAGACCGTAACCCGGAACAATGATGACTGTCTCAGCATTAGTCATTAAGAACGCCGCATCATCAGCTGAGCCTGATTTCACATTGCGCTGTTCTTGTGAACCTGCTGCAGCTGCAGAGCCGGTGTCCCCACCAAAACCACCAAGAATCACATTGAAGAATGAGCGGTTCATGGCTTTACACATGATGTAAGAAAGAATCGCACCAGAAGAACCAACTAGTGAACCAGCTACGATCAGCATAGAGTTATTTAAAGAGAAACCAATACCAGCTGCTGCCCAGCCAGAGTATGAGTTCAACATAGAAACAACCACTGGCATATCAGCGCCACCAATTGGGATGATGATCAGTACACCCAAAATGAATGCAACAGCTGTCATAACCACAAAGTAATTCCATGCTGGTTCTGCACCTGGGGCAATTGCAAACATCACACCGCAACCTACCATTACGATGGCTAGTACGAGGTTTAATAAATGTTGACCAGGGAAAGTGACCGGGGCACCTTGGAATAACCTGAATTTATATTTTCCAGATAGTTTCCCGAAGGCAATGACTGAGCCTGAGAAAGTGATTGCACCAACAAATGTGCCGATAAATAACTCAAGTCTGTTACCAAATGGAATCGGTGAGCCTTTAGCTACGATATTGAATGCATGCGGTTCTGAAACAGCCGCGACAGCAATACATACAGCAGCTAAACCAATCATGCTGTGCATGAAAGCTACCAATTCAGGCATTTTTGTCATTTCAACACGCTTGGCCATGATGGCGCCAGCACCGCCGCCGATAACAAGGCCAGCAAACACGTAAGTTAGACCGTTGGTAGCTGATTCTTGAGCAAGCATCACGATTAGGCCAACAGTTGTGGCAATGGCAATAGCCATACCAGTCATGCCAAAGAAGTTACCTTTGATTGACGTTGTTGGATGTGATAAACCTTTTAATGCTTGAATAAAGCAAATTGAAGCTACAAGATATAAAAGAGTAACGAGATTTAAGCTCATGCTGTTTCTCCTTTAACTTTTTTGTCTTTTTTCTTAAACATCTCAAGCATGCGTCTTGTAACCAAGAATCCACCGAATACGTTAACTGCTGCAAGTGCAACAGCAATCGTACCCATTGATTTACCTAGGTCACCTTCTGTAAGCGCGGCGGCTAGCATCGCACCAACAATGATGATCGCTGAGATTGCATTCGTAACGGCCATTAAAGGTGTGTGTAATGCTGGGGTAACGTTCCAGACCACGTGATAACCAACATAAATGGCCAGAACAAAAATAATCAGGTTATAGATAGTGTGACTAATTTCCATGGTTTTTCCTTTTGGCCTTATGCGTTCTGACGCAGAACTTGGCCGTTTTGGCACATTAAACAGGCTGTCACGATGTCATCATCAGCGGGGATCGCTAACTTTGATTCTTTATCGATGATCAGCTTCATGAAGTCCATTAGATTGCGCGCATATAGTGAAGAGGCATCTGCGGCAACCATGCTGGCTAAGTTGGTATAACCAATTAACTTAACGCCATGTTTAGTGACTACTTTATCTGTTTCTGTTAACGGGCAGTTACCTGCTCCGTTTTCACCTTTGCCGGCCGCTAAGTCAACAACTATTGAGCCGGGTTTCATTTGTTGAACAGTTTCTGTGTGTAACAACGTTGGGGCTTTTCGGCCTGGAATCAGAGCAGTTGCAATAACAATATCTGCTTGCTTGGCTCGCTCAGCCACTAATGCAGCTTGTCTTTGCATCCAAGAGGCTGGCATTGGACGGGCATACCCACCAACACCTTGAGCAATTTCACGTTCTTCATCAGTTTCAAATGGCACATCAACAAATTTAGCACCCAAGGATTCAATTTGCTCTTTAGCAGCAGGCCGCACATCAGAAGCTTCAATCACAGCACCAAGACGTTTAGCTGTAGCAATAGCCTGTAATCCTGCAACACCTGCACCAAGGATGAGTACTCGAGCGGCTTTTACAGTGCCAGCTGCCGTCATCAACATAGGCATAAAGCGTTGATATTCATTAGCGGCAACCATTACTGCTTTGTAGCCAGCAATATTGGCTTGCGATGACAGCACATCCATACTTTGGGCACGGGTTGTGCGAGGTGCAGCTTCCATGGCAAAAGCGGTAATGCCTTTAGCCGCCATCGCAGCATTATTAGCATTGTCGAATGGATCTAGCATGCCTAACAAAACAGCATTATTTTGCATTTGCGCTAATTCATTAGGCTCAGGAGCTCTAACTTTAAGAACTAACTCCGCGCCTAATGCATCTGACGCAGATCCAATAGTTGCTCCAACAGCTTCATAAGCAGAGTCAGGTTGACTGCTTGCTGTGCCTGCATTACTTTGAACGATGACTGTGTGACCTTGGCTGATGAATTTCTTCACAGTTTCTGGTGTTGCAGCTACACGCGTTTCATTAGGCTTTATCTCTAACGGCACGCCAATGCGCATGGGTTTCTCCCAGTTATTTTGTAAAGGATTAAGATTACTATAATTTCGATAATTTTCTAACCCTCATTAACACCATTTTTTGACATTTTTATCTATAAAAGACATCTAAGTGACTATATCTAGTAGATTGTATTTATCTGATTTATGAATTTCCCCACCATTGACACTAGTTTTTTAGAGGCTGCACCTGTTTTACCTCCCGCAACTGTGGTGATCGGTATGTCTGGAGGCGTGGATTCTTCTGTAGCTGCTTGGATCCTCAAGCAGCAAGGCTATAAGGTTATTGGCTTGTTTATGAAAAACTGGGAGGACGATGACAATAGTGAATATTGCTCTTCTCGTCAGGATTGGTTGGATGTTGTTTCTGTGGCAGATTTGATTGGGATTGACGTTGAGGCTGTTAATTTTGCTGCAGAGTATAAAGATCGAGTATTTGCAGAGTTTTTGCGGGAATATTCGGCTGGACGTACGCCTAATCCAGATGTTTTATGTAACGCGGAAATTAAATTTAAAGCATTTTTAGACCATGCCATGAGTTTAGGAGCTGAGGCAATTGCGACAGGGCACTATGCAAAAACAGCTCGGGTGGGTAAAGAAGTTCATTTGTTAAAGGCTATTGATGAAACTAAAGATCAAAGCTATTTCTTATATCGCTTAAGTCAGTCCCAGTTGCAACATGTGATATTTCCTTTGGGTGGAATCAGGAAGAGTCTTGTGCGCGAGATAGCACAAGCTATTGGTTTGCCTAATGCGGCTAAAAAAGATTCAACGGGTATTTGTTTTATTGGCGAAAGACCTTTCCGCGAGTTTTTAAATCGATATCTACCAACCCAGGCAGGGCCGATTAAGACGGAGAACGGTAAGACAGTCGGGGAACATGTGGGATTAGCGTTTTATACCTTGGGCCAGCGTAAGGGTATTGGCGTCGGGGGTAGTAAAGACGGAAATGGTGAGCCATGGTTTGTGGCTAAAAAAGATATGGTTAACAATACGCTTTACGTTGTTCAAGGACATGATCATCCATGGTTATTAAATCCGAGGCTTCATGCGTCTCAGATGAGTTGGACTTTCGATCATTTACCTCGAGTTGGGGCATATTCTGCTAAAACTCGTTATAGGCAAACGGATGCACCTTGCCAGTTAGTCGATGTGGATTCTGAGAGTTTTTCATTGCTATTTGAAGAGTCTCAATGGGCAGTTACTCCTGGGCAATCTGCCGTTCTTTATGATGGTGAACGTTGTTTGGGCGGTGGAATTATTACGTCTTAAGCACTGATTCTCCGAAAAATCAGCTAATTTTAGGTAAATGTCAGAGAAAGACTAAAATCACGTTTTAAGTGATTTTTTAGGATTTAGCTGTGACTACTCAACTCTCTACTTTAAGTGCGCTTTCCCCATTAGACGGTCGTTATGCCTCTAAAACTGATGCCTTGCGCCCGTGGCTCTCTGAAGCAGCATTTATGAGACAACGTGTGCGTGTCGAGGTGCACTGGTTGATTGCGTTATCCCAAGCTAAATTGCCAGATTTCCCGAGTTTTAGTCAAGCAGCGGAAAAGGTGCTGTTGGGATTGGTTGAAAACTTTTCAGATGCCGATGCAGAGCGCATTAAAGCGATTGAGTCCGTAACAAACCATGATGTTAAAGCGGTTGAGTACTGGATGAAGGAGAAAGTAGCTGGTCATGCTGAATTAGAAAAAGCCAGTGAGTTTATCCATTTTGCTTGCACCTCTGAAGATATTAACAATACTTCTCATGGCTTAATGCTCACCGGTGCTCGTAAAGAAGTTATTTTGCCTAAGTTAAGGGAAGTATTGGCGGCCTTAAAGGCGTTGGCGCTTGCTAATGCATCTGTACCCATGTTGTCTCGCACACATGGTCAGCCGGCATCTCCAACAACGTTAGGGAAGGAAATGGCGAATATCGCCATGCGTTTAGAGCGAGCGATTGGTAATATTGAAAAAGTCTCTTTCTTGGGGAAAATGAATGGTGCAGTGGGTAACTACAACGCACATTTATCTGCATACCCAGATGTTGATTGGGAAGCCTTTTCAAAGGAGGTTATTGAAAAGCGTCTAGGTCTTGAATTTAATCCTTACACCATACAAATTGAGCCGCATGACTATATGGCTGAGTTATTTGACGCGATAGCTAGAGCCAATACTATTTTATTGGATATGAATCGAGATATTTGGGGTTATATCTCTGTTGGTTACTTTAAACAAAAAACAAAAGCAGGCGAAATTGGTTCCTCAACAATGCCTCATAAAGTAAATCCAATTGATTTTGAAAATTCTGAAGGTAATTTGGGCATTGCCAATGCATTGCTGAAACATTTATCTGAGAAATTACCGGTATCTCGTTGGCAACGAGATTTAACAGATTCAACTGTTTTGCGTAATTTGGGAACTGCTTTAGGCCATAGCTTATTAGCTTATGACAGCGCACTTCGTGGTTTAGGTAAGTTAGAAACTAACCCATCTCGATTAGCTGAAGATTTAGACAATTGTTGGGAAGTTTTAGCTGAGCCTGTTCAAACAGTGATGCGTCGCTTTGGTGTGCCTAATCCTTATGAGCAACTAAAAGAGTTAACACGCGGTAAAGGTATTACGCCTGAGGGACTTAAAGCATTCATTCAAGGCCTGGCAATTCCAGAGGATGCCAAAAAATCTTTATTGGAAATGACGCCGGCGACTTATTTGGGCAATGCGATTGCTTTGACGGAACGTTTAAAGAAGTGACACTAAAAGATCGTAGGCCTTCATTGGGCTTATCAACAAGCCTAGCTTTAGGGCTCTATGAGTTTTTTTGGCATCTATTGTTGCCAGTGGTACTGGTTCGTTTGTATTGGAAAGGGCGCCGTCAGAAGGGCTATCGTCACAACATACTTGAACGTCTGGGCTGTTACAAAAAACGCGTGACCTCAACAAAGTTGGTTTGGGTTCACGCTGTTTCTGTTGGTGAAACTAGGGCATCTGCTCCGCTTGTCCTTGCTTTGTTGGCGGACGGGCATCAAGTTTTATTAACGCATATGACCCCAACTGGCAGGCAAACTGGTAGCGAACTTTTTTCAAAAGCTATTGCTGGCGGCCAACTGCAGCAGGCTTATTTACCTTACGATGTTTCGTGGGCAGTTAAAGCTTTTTTGAAAAAGTTTCAACCTATGTTGGGACTCATCATGGAAACAGAAGTGTGGCCTGTACTCTTGCGTACTTCGGTTAAGGCTGGAGTTCCTTTGCTATTGGTGAATGCACGATTATCAGAACGTAGCGCAAGTAGAACGCGTAGGTTTGGTTTTATTGCTAAAGAAATTTATCAGTCTTTTAATCAGATTTTGGCGCAGACGACTCTCGATGCAAAGCGCTATGAGTCTCTAGGGTTGTCTCGTATTACAGTAACTGGTAATTTAAAGTTTGACGCAGCCCCCAACTTTTCTCAAATTGAAGAGGCCCTATCTTTAAGGAAGCATTTGTTAGCTAACATGACAATTGTTTGTGCAGCTAGCACGCGCGATGGCGAGGAAGAGATGGTTATGGCTGCTTGGTCAGACTTAATGGAGGTTCAGCCAGATTTGGTTGGCACCGCTCGTTTGATGATTGTCCCCAGACATCCTCAGAGGTTTGATGAGGTTTACCAAGCCTTGCACTTTAAAAATTCTGCAGTGGTTAGGAAGTCCCAGTTAAACGATGAATTGGCTTTTGCAGCCGCATTAAATAATGGTGCGATTATTCTTGGGGACTCAATGGGAGAAATGAGTTTCTATTACGCGTTATCGGACATTGTTGTGATGGGCGGTAGCTTGCAACCTTTAGGGGGCCAGAATTTTATTGAAGCCTGCAGCTTAGGTTGTCCTGTTATCTTAGGTGAGCATACTTTTAATTTCCAGCAAGCTAGTCAGGATGTCATTGATGCACAAGCTGCTATTCGGATAATTCATGCGGATGATCTCTCAAAGGCGATGGGGTTGTTACTTACGGATAGGATTTTGCGAGAAAAAATGAGTGCCAATGCTATAGATTTTTCAGGGCAACACATGGGAGCCACAGGAAAAATTATGGATATTGTTCGCCAATATCACCCTACTAATTAAATTTGAAATGTATGGAAATAAAAAAGCCCCTTTCGGGGCTTTTTTATCGAACTAAATTCCGTTGGTTTGGATTAAATTAAACTTTAATTCTTGGGATTAAACCTGTGCGCCATAATTAGGATCATCAGATTTTTCTGTAGGTGAAACTGGTTTAATGTCTGCCTTAATAAGGTCTTCACGCTTAACGCCGAACCACATGGCTAGTGCTGCAGCAACGAAAACAGAAGAATAAATACCAAACAAAATACCAATTGTTAATGCTAGAGAAAAGTAATACAGCGTTGGACCACCAAATAACAGCATCGCTAAAACCATCATTTGAGTACTGCCGTGAGTGATGATAGTTCTACTGGTCGTGCTAGTAATAGCATTATCAATAATAGCTACCGTATCCATCTTTCTGTATTTGCGAAAGTTTTCACGAATACGGTCAAAAATAACAACTGACTCATTAACTGAATAACCTAGTACGGCTAAAACGGCAGCTAAAACTGATAGGGAGAATTCCCACTGAAAGAATGCAAAGAAGCCAAGAATAATCACCACATCATGTAAGTTAGCGATGATGCCAGCTAGAGCAAATTTCCACTCAAACCTAACGGATAGATAAATAACAATACCTAGCACGACAAACAACAACGCTAAAAGACCATCGGTGGCTAGTTCTTTGCCAACTTGTGGGCCAATAAATTCAACGCGTTTTAATGAAACATCAGAATGAGATGCTTTGAGTGTGTTTAACACTTGATCGCTCTGTTGAGCTGAAGAGATAACTTTCCCAGATGCGTCTTTTTGGATGGGTAAGCGAACCAAGACATCTTTTGAGCTACCAAAATTTTGTACTTGAATATCTTGATAGCCAAGTTTTGATAAGTCAGAGCGAATAGAGTCAAGTGGTGCTGCTTGAGAGTAGCTGACTTCCATGACAGTGCCACCTGTAAATTCCACTGACAGATGTAGACCTTTAAATGCCAGAAAGATTACAGCTGCGATGAATGTCAAAGCCGAAATAACGTTTAGCGCCAAAGCATGGCGCATAAACGGAATGTCACGACGAATGCGAAAAAATTCCATGGTCTTGAATCCTTTTATTCAGTTGGGCGCCAAACTTGGCCAATTGATAGTTTTTGTAATTTCTTCTGACGGCCATACCAAAGGTTTGCAACACCCCTGGCAAAAAATACCGCAGAGAACATGGATGTGAGGATGCCAAGACTATGAACGACGGCGAAACCTCTTACGGGACCTGAGCCAAAAGCAAGTAAAGCAACACCAGCAATCAACGTGGTGATGTTGGAGTCCAGAATGGTACCCCATGCTCTTTCAAAGCCTGTGGCAATCGCTGCTTGCGGGCTGGCGCCATTCCTAAGTTCTTCACGGATACGTTCATTAATAAGGACGTTTGAGTCAATCGCCATACCAAGAGCAAGTGCCATCGCCGCAATGCCTGGCAGAGTTAATGTTGCTTGAAGCATAGATAAGATAGCTACAAGCAAGAACAAGTTAACTGCTAAAGCTATGACAGAGAAGAAACCGAATAATAGATAGTAAGCCATCATGAAGACGGCAATAGCACAGAAGCCATAAATAACAGAATTGAAGCCTTTAGCAATATTGTCGGCACCTAGACTTGGGCCAATCGTTCGCTCCTCAATGATTTCCATAGGAGCCGCTAGAGATCCAGCTCTGAGTAAAAGTGCCAAATCATTCGCACTCTCAGTGCTTGGTTGGCCTGTGATTTGAAATTTGGCCCCAAATTCGCTTTGAATGGTGGCTACTGTTAATACTTCGCCGCGACCTTTTTCAAAAAGAATCATACCCATTGGTTTACCAATGTTCTCGCGAGTTATTTCTTGCATGACGCGGCCACCCGCTGAGTCAAGCGTGATATTGACTGATGGGCGTTGGTTTGAGTCAAAGCCTGCTGATGCACTCGTGATGCGATCACCGCTAAAAATCACTGAGCGTTTAAATACAACTTGGCGGCCATCACCAGTTTTATAAACATCTGCGCCAGGTGGCGGCATTTCGCCAGCGAGCAAATATGTTTTAAGGGGGTCGGCTAAGCGTGATTCAAGAGTGGCTGTGCGACCAATAATGTCTTTTGCGCGAGCCGTATCTTGTACGCCAGGGAGTTGAACGATGATGCGATCTTGACCTTGTTGTTGAATGACTGGTTCTGCAACACCCAATTCATTCACTCGATTATGCAATGTGGTGATATTTTGTTTGACAGCGTTTTCTTGAACTTCTTTTAGGGCGCTTTGTTTGAATTTTCCAATAACCTTAAAGCCATCTGCAGCTTTCTCGACATTGAAGTCGAGGTCAACTAAGTTTTTATTCAATAATAATCTGGCTGCTATAGCATCGTCTTGATTGCTAAATTTCACCAAAATTTGATCATTTTGGCGCTCAATACCCATGTGACGAAGAGATTTTTCTCTGAGTTGCGTCCTGGTATCGGTAGTTAAGCTTTCAAGCTTCTTTTGTAAAGCACCGCGCATATCTACTTGTAACAAGAAATGAACCCCGCCACGTAAATCTAAACCAAGATACATTGGCATAGCACCCATTGAGTTAAGCCATGCTGGAGTATTTGAGATTAAATTAAGAGCAACCACATAAGTCGGGTCGTTGCCGTCAGGATTGAGAGATTTCTGAAGCGCGTCTTTGGCTTTTAGTTGATTATCGGTGTTAGCTAGTCGAATCTTGATGGTGCCATTCGTGCCGGCCCGCTCAAATTGAATACCTTTGTTTTCAATTTGAGCATCTGCCAAAATTTGACTGACTCTTTCTTGGGTAGCTAAGTCAACTTTAACCGTTGCTTTACCCGCTGATATCTGTACAGCTGGAGCTTCTCCGAAGAAATTAGGGAGAGTGTAAATAGCACCAATTAAAAGTGCTACTACGATAACAAGGTACTTCCATAGCGGGTAACGGTTCATACGTAACTTTCTTAGATGGCTTTGATCGTGCCTTTTGGCAATACAGCAGTTACAGCATTTCTTTGCATTTTTACTTCTGTGCCTGGTAACAATTCCACAGAAATATATGGGTCTTTGATAGATGTTACTTTGCCCATTAGGCCGCCTGCTGTTACAACCTCATCGCCAACTGCTAGTGCATCTAGCATATTTTTAACTTCTTTTTGGCGATTCATTTGTGGGCGAATCATGACGAAATATAAAACCACAAACATTAGAATAAGTGGCAAAAATCCCATAATTCCACCGCTTTCTGCTCCGGCGGCTTGTGCGTAAGCATTGCTAATAAACATTTTGTTTCCTCCAATTAGAAAGGAGGATTTTACCCTGTGGCATCCATCACGCCAACGGATCTGTTTTTATGGAATTCCCTCATAAATTCAGGGAATAGGTCTTGGTCTAGCGCATCCCTGACTTCACGCATTAGATTGAGATAGTAATGAATGTTGTGAATGGTATTGAGCTGAGAGCCTAATATTTCATTGGTCTTTTGGAGATGATGTAAATAGGCGCGTGAGAAATTTCGACAGGTGTAGCAGGCGCAGGTGGGGTCTAGGGGGCGAATATCCTCTTTAAACCCCGCATTTCTAAGCTTGAGATCTCCAAATCTCGTAAATAACCAACCGTTACGGGCATTTCTGGTCGGCATCACGCAATCAAACATGTCGATACCTTGGCTAACTCCCAAAATTAAGTCTTCTGGGGTGCCAACGCCCATTAAATAATGGGGTTTTTCGGCCGGTAATTGAGGTGCAATATGGGTCAAAATGCGTTCAAACTCGGGCTTTGGCTCACCTACTGATAACCCACCAATCGCGATACCATCGAATCCTTGTTCTGCAACGCTAGCTAAAGAGAGATCTCTTAGGTGTTCAAACATTCCCCCTTGAACAATGCCAAATAGGGCGTTGCCAGTTTCAAGCTCCCTAAATCGTTGATGTGATCGCGCGCCCCAGCGTAAGGATAGTTCGAGTGACTCACGGACTGTTTTTTCATCCGTGGCCACCCCATTAACTTCGTATGGAGTGCACTCATCAAATTGCATGGCAATGTCGCTATTGAGCGTTGCCTGAATTTCCATGGAGATTTCAGGTGACATAAATAATTTATCGCCATTAACTGGTGATGCAAAAGCAACCCCTTCTTCAGTGATTTTACGTAATGCACCTAGGCTAAATACTTGAAAGCCCCCTGAGTCAGTGAGAATAGGCTTTTTCCACCCCATGAACTCATGTAAGCCATGATGTTTATTGATGACACCTAAACCTGGTCTTAGCCATAAGTGGAAGGTATTGCCAAGAATAATTTGTGCTTGCGCTTCCTCTAAGTCCCGAGGAGTCATGCCTTTAACGGTTCCATATGTACCAACCGGCATAAATATTGGGGTTTCAACGGTGCCGTGAGGAAGGTTGACTCGCCCCCGTCTTGCATGGGTGTGGGCATCTTTTTTGATTAATTCGAAGCTTAAAGGTTTCATATGCGACTTAAAAACATAGCATCGCCATAACTGAAAAAGCGATATTGTTGAGTGATGGCATGATCATAAGCCTTTCTGATGGCGTCGTATCCGGCAAATGCGCTCACCAGCATCAGGAGTGTTGAGCAAGGTAAGTGGAAGTTAGTGATGAGGCAGTCAACCACTTTAAATGCATAGCCTGGGGTGATAAATAGGCGCGTTTCGCCTTCTTGGAGATCTAATGCGGCTGAGGACTCTAATGCTCTTAAGCTAGTCGTGCCCACGGCGATGACTCTTCCGCCACGATCTTTTGTTTGTTGAATAAGTGCTTGAGTTTCTTTAGGAATGGAAAACCACTCGCTATGCATTTTGTGTTCAGTTAGATCTTCGGTTCTAACTGGGCTAAAGGTCCCGGCTCCTACATGCAAAGTGAGGGTGGTATGTTGAATTCCTTTTTTTTCAAGAAGTTTTAGTATTGTTTCATCAAAATGTAGCCCTGCTGTAGGAGCTGCAACTGCGCCGGGATTTTTCGCCACCACTGTTTGGTAGCGTTTTTGATCTTCTTCAGTTGGAATGTGGGTGATATAGGGGGGGAGAGGTAATTGGCCGTATTTTTCCAATAACGGGATGCATGGACCTGAGAATTTCACGTCGAAAAAAGGATTCTGGGCTCCATCACTGCGCCCTATTACTTCAATTCCAAAAGGCTCTGTTGGGCTACCCATGATTAGTTTGGTGCCAGGTTTGGGTGATTTAGATGCGCGAATTTGGGTAATCGCGGTATCCGTACCCGTAACTCTTTCTAAAAGTACTTCAACTGCACCCCCTGTTTCTTTTTTTCCAAATAAGCGGGCGGGAATAACTTTTGTGTCATTAAATACCAATAAATCACCGGGTTGAATTAAATTAATGACATCAGTAAATTGTTGGTCGTTCAGTAATAGTTCGCCATGGGCACTTCGCCCCACTTCTAAAAGTCGGCTGGAAGTCCTGTTTGACAGGGGGTGTTGAGCAATTAGCTCAGGCGGTAAATTGTAATTAAAGTCAGAAAGGCGCATCGCGATACCATGAGAACATTAAGATTCTAAACATGGTTAGTAAATCAAGTTCAACTCCTCTCGAAAAGTTAGGTCTGCACTCCTCATTGGATTGCGCATTACACCTGCCTATTCGGTATGAAGATGAGACTAAATTATCAACCATTGCCGAGGTTGTGCGTGGATTTGGGGTAGTGACGGCTCAGGTTCAGGGCTATGTTGTGCGTCAAGAGGTCATGTTTAGGCCTCGTCGGCAATTAATTGTGGTGATTGCTGATGATGCTGGCCGTGAGTTATTTTTAAGATGGTTAAATTTTTACCCGAGTCAACAAAAACAAATGGCTGTCGGGCAGCATTTGCGGGTTCGTGGTGATGTGCGCGAAGGGTATTATGGTCCTGAGATGGTTCACCCAGCCGTTAAGGCTGTGTCCCCAGAGGCCCCCCTACCTAGTACATTAACCCCTGTATATTCAACAGTTGCTGGTGTTAGTCAGCTAGTTATTCGTAAAGCCATTGATGCAGCGTTAAAAGATCCTGCTTTAAATGAGCAGTTAGCTGAATTTTTACCCAAATCTTTAGTGGAGCGCATGTTCCCAACGTTAGCATTGCCAGATTTGCTCAATGCCATTGTGACCTTGCACCATCCGGGTAAAGCTGATGATATGGAGTCAATTCAGAATCGAACGCATCCAGCGTGGCGCAGAATTCAGATAGAAGAGTTGTTGGCTCAACAATTGTCCTTGCAGCAGGCTCGCGCAAAGCGTTTGAGTAGGCGCGCCATCAAAATGGATGGGCAAGCCAAGGCTCAAGGGGTTTTAAGTCAATTTTTAGCTGACTTACCTTTTCAATTGACGGCAGCTCAATCTCGAGTGTGGCAAGAGATTCTGGGGGATTTATCGAATCCTTATCCGATGAATCGTTTGTTGCAAGGTGATGTGGGTAGTGGGAAGACTATTGTTGCGGCTTTGGCAGCTATGCACTGTATTGATCATGGCTATCAAGCGGCCATCATGGCGCCAACAGAAATTCTGGCGGAGCAGCACTACAGAAAATTAACAGCTTGGTTAACACCTTTAGGAATTCGGGTGGTTTGGTTAACGGGTTCATTAAAGGCGCGTGAAAAACGAGAAGCACAAGCTTGCATGGCAAGCGGTGAGGGGCAGCTTATTATTGGCACTCATGCACTCATACAAGACGGCGTAGAGTTTTCTAAGTTAGGGCTTGTGATTGTTGATGAGCAACATCGATTTGGTGTTAAGCAACGCCTACAGCTTCAACAAAAAATTGATGATATTGAAATTGATTGTCATCAATTGATGATGTCAGCGACACCTATTCCTAGAACTTTGGCGATGACATTTTATGCAGATCTAGAGGTTTCTGTGATTGATGAGTTGCCGCCTGGAAGGTCGCCTGTTGTTACAAAGTTGGTGAAAAGTGAGCGTCGTCCTGAGGTTGTGGCAGGTCTTAAGGGTGAGATTGCTAAAGGGACTCAGGTGTATTGGGTTTGTCCGTTGATAGAGGAGTCTGAGGTATTGCAGTTGCAAACAGCTGTGGATACTCATCAGGCATTACAAACGACGCTTCCAAATATTCGTATTGGTTTAGTTCATGGCCGTTTAAAAGCAGATGAAAAAAATGCTGTGATGCAAGCATTTGTGTCTGGCGAAATACAGATCTTAGTTGCGACTACGGTCATTGAGGTGGGGGTTGATGTACCCAATGCTTCATTAATGATCATTGAGCATGCCGAACGTTTTGGATATTCGCAGCTTCATCAATTAAGAGGTCGTGTTGGTCGTGGTTCTGCCCAGTCAGTCTGTATTCTTTTATATGGCGATGCATTATCAATGGCTGCCAAAGAGCGTTTGCAAAATATCAAAGATATTCAAGATGGTTTTTTAATTGCCGAAAAAGATTTAGCGTTACGTGGGCCGGGGGAGTTGTTGGGCGCAAAACAGTCAGGCGATGCCATGTTGCGTTTTGTTGATTTGCAGCAAGACTATAGTTTGATTGAGAAAACAAAAGAATTATCTGCTGAATTATTAAGTCAGCATCCAGATTTGGTTGTAAAACATTTAGATCGTTGGTTGGGTCATAAGACCGACTACATAAAAGCTTGATATCCTTTGCCCATGATACGAAAAAAAATAGCTGCATATTTGTCACTGATTAGATTTGATAAACCAGTTGGAACGCTATTGGTTCTGTGGCCTACCTTGTGGGGGTTATGGCTTGCAAGTGATCGGCACCCCAGCTTTTTATATTTTTTTATTTTTGTTGTGGGAACCTTCTTAATGAGGAGTGCTGGGTGCGCAATTAATGATTTTGCAGATAGAGATTTTGATTTGCACGTGGAAAGAACTAAGGGGCGACCAGTTACATCGGGAAAAATAAAGCCTTGGGAAGCGCTTGTTGTAGCAGGCGTTTTGGCAGCCTTAGCATTTTTATTAATTACACCGCTTAATGCTTATACAAAATGGCTATCAGTACCAGCATTATTGGTGGCTATTGTTTATCCATTTTCAAAAAGATTTTTCTCAATCCCTCAAGCAGTTTTAGGTATCGCTTTTTCATTCGGCATTCCCATGTCTTTTGCCGCTGTTCATAACGCTATTCCTGGGTATTCTTGGGTATTATTTTTTGCGAATATCGCTTGGGCTATTGCTTATGACACGGCCTATGCCATGGTTGATAAAAATGATGATTTAAAGTTAGGCATGAAGACTTCTGCTATTACTTTTGGTAGCTATGAGGTTGTGGCAATTATGTTGTGCTACCTATTTTTGTTTATTGGCTTTGCATATTTAGCAATCCAACTAAATTTCTCATTTGGTTTCTGGGTATTTTGGTGTTTAGGGCTTGTTTTAGTTGCTCACTATTATCGTTTAGTTAAAACACGTGACCGTGCCAAGTGTTTCCAAGCTTTTAGACAAAATAATTGGTTGGGAGCCTGCTTGTTTATAGCGGTTGCTGTATCTTGATGGGTTGCTTAATTGGTTAGTTAATCCTTACCAAATTCTTCGCCCATTTCTTTGCCTCTCGCACTTGCTGCAGCGATTGCTTCACCTAAAATGTTGGCCCACTGTTCCTGTTCGAGAACTTGTAAGGCAGCATAAGTTGTACCGCCTTTGGAGGTTACCTTTTCTCTTAAAACGGCTGGTGTGTCGGTGGATTGGGTGGCTAAAGTTGCAGCACCAAGTACTGTTTGTGAAGCCAATAGGCGCGCTTGGTCAGTTGTTAAACCTTGCGCGATGCCAGCTTTTTCAAGCGCTTCTAAAAATGCAAAAACGTACGCTGGACCGCTACCCGAAACTGCAGTGATGTCATCTATTTGTTTTTCGTTATCAACCCATGTAATTTTGCCAACAGCTGAGCAAATACGTTCGGCGTGAGCTTGATCTTCTTTGCTGGCTGCTGGGCTAGCAAATAAACCTGTCATTCCTAGGCCAATTAAAGCCGGTGTATTGGGCATCGCTCTAATGAGTCGTTCATGCTTAAGCCATCTACTCATATCTTGAGTACGAATGCCTGCTGCTACGCTTAAACAGAGCGGCTTTCTTTGGCAAGCTGCTAATACAGGTTGTAACTCAATAGCGGCTTCCTTGAACTGTTGTGGCTTGACAGCTAAAACTAATACGTCAGATATTTGAATCTCACCTGATAGGGAGGCGCTGTTTTCTTTTGCCACTAGGCCAAATTCTGAATTTAAGCGTGCTCGTGTGCCTGCGAAGGGGTCAGCTACAAAGATATTTGAAGCTTGAGCACCTTGCTGAATAAGTCCGCCAATGAGTGCGCTAGCCATGTTACCGCCGCCGATGAAGCTAATTTTTAAATTTGAGAGAGAGGTCATAAATAGTTTCTTTTGCCAAATATTGCTGTGCCAACACGTACCATCGTACTACCTTCTGCAATAGCTGAGGCCATATCAGAGGACATGCCCATTGAAAGCGTATCTAGGTTTACTAATGATGCTTGTGTCGATAGCTGACTTTTTAAGCGATTAAGCATTGTAAATAAATCGTGGTGTGCTTTTTTTTGTTCTTGTCCATTGCTAGTTGGTTCTGGAATGCTCATAAGGCCACGTAACCTGAGTTTGGGCATAGAGATAATGGCCAAACATAGATCTAAGAGATCTGCTTCTTGAACACCACTTTTAGTAGCTTCTCCGCTGATATTAACTTGTATGCAAACGTTCAGAGGCGCCAAGCTGGCTGGCCGTTGGTCATTGAGTCTTTGTGCAATTTTTAGTCGATCGATGCTATGTACCCAGTCAAAGTTCTCTGCTACATCGCGTGATTTATTGCTCTGGATGGGCCCAATGAAGTGCCACTCAATATTAGATCGAAGGTCTGATAGTGCAAATATCTTTTCCACACCTTCTTGAACATAATTTTCGCCGAAAGCCCTTTGCCCCCAGTTATAAGCAGTTCGCACATCCTCAGGGGGGAATGTTTTTGATACGGCTAACAGTTTTATATCGGCTGGCAGTCGTCCTACTGCGCGGGCGGCTATTGCAATTTGTTCTGTAACCGTAGCGAGATTGTCGTAAATAACACTCATGAATTAATAATTTTTTACCAATGATGCATCAATCAGTTCAATCCAATGTTCAACTTCGGCTTGATTATTTTGCAATTGAGTAATACAGCCAATATTGGCTGAGATAATTTTCTCTGCACCACTATCATTCACCGTATTCAATAAATTATTTATTTTTTGCTCTTTTAAAGTCTTTGACAAAGTGGGTTGAAGTATGGAGTAGGTGCCGGCAGAGCCGCAGCATAGATGGCTATCATTACAAAGTAAAGTTTGAATACCCAGTTCACCTAAGAATTTTTCTAAGACCCCTTTGATTTTTTGACCGTGTTGCAGCGTACAAGGTGGGTGGTAGACCATTTTTTTATTTAATGGCCCTAATAATGTTTTTAGCTGGGATGTATAGCTTGGCAATATTTCAACTAAATCTTTGCAAAGGGCTGAAATAACTTTAGCTTTTTCGGCGTATTGCAAATCATCTTTGAGCATATGCTCATATTCTTTAACGGTTACACCGCAACCAGAAGCGTTCATCAAAATGGCTTGAACCTTTTCTCCTTGGCATTCTGGCGCTTCACCAGTGATATAGGGCCACCACGCATCAATGTTTCGACGCATATCATCAAGCCCTGCTGCTTGTTCATTGAGATGGTATTTGAGTGCGCCGCAGCAGCCTGCTTTAGGCGCTGATAGAACATCAACACCTAGGTGATTCATCACACGAATTGTTGCATTGTTAATGTTTGGCAGCATACCTGGTTGAACACACCCTTCAAGGACTAACATTTTGGTGGTGTTTTTTCCTTGAATAGGTCTTTTGCCAGGATGTTTGCCCGCGGGTATTTTATTTTTAAGTGCTGTTGGCAGTATTGGTTTCAATAATCTACCTAGGCGCATGCCATGATCAAATAATGGTTTATTTGTTAAACCATTGATCAATAATTTTCTTAAGATACGTTCTGTTAATGGCCTGGATTTAGTCTGCTCTTCCGCCCATTTACGGCCGATATCAATCAGATGTCCATAATCAACCCCGCTAGGGCAAGTGCTTTCACAGTTTCTGCAAGTTAAGCAGCGATCTAAATGTAATCTTGTTTTTTCTGTAGCAGTCTGACCTTCTGCAATTTGTTTGATGAGATAGATGCGGCCTCTTGGGCCATCTAATTCATCTCCAAGTAATTGGTAGGTTGGGCAGGTTGCTGTGCAAAACCCACAATGAACACATTTATTTAAGATGGCTTGAGCAGTTTGACCATCCGATGTCCCAGCAAATTTAGGCGCTAATTCTGTTTGCATATTAGATGAGTCTTCCTGTTGCAAATACACCGTGAGGATCAAATGATTTTCTGAGCCGCTCTTCTATCGGTGCCAAGGCTATGGTTAGAGGGTTATCCTTGAGTGAACTTAGCATATCACTGGTTTTTTCTGAGGCCCTGAAAATATTGGCGTGGCCACCGTTTGATCTTGCTAGTGATTTAATTTCTTGGGGGTTGATGTTGCCGCTCCACCAGCGTTGTCCGCCGTGCCATTCAATTAATGTTTCTCCGGCCAGTTGAAGTGGTGGGCTGGTTGGGGCTACAGCTAATCGCCACAGTGGTTGCGCTGAATTTTTCAGAAACCACGGGTGCTGTTGGTCCCTAATGCTGATCCAAAAATGCTCAGCTTGGTCATGATCTACCAGTTTCATCTGATATTTTTCTTGAAAAGCCATAAGGGCTGATTGAACAGCGGCTTTAGCACCATTTAATCTTAGATGTAGGGAGCCCATTGTTTCGCCAATCCAGCAACTGGCATTGATAGGCCAAGGTTGGCTGGCTAGTCGGTTAACTAACGTAATTGCATCAGCTTGTGCAATATCAACTTGGAGTGTTGCGGAAGCGGCAGATTTGGGTAGTACCTTGATCGACACATCTAGTAGTAAAGCAAGTGTGCCAAGAGATCCTGGTAGTAGGCGGGATACATCATACCCAGCCACGTTTTTCATGACAGTGCCGCCAAATTTCATGATTTGACCTTGCCCATCCATGATATTCGCCCCGAGCACAAAATCTCTTAATCCCCCTGCAGCGGCTCTTCCTGGACCAGCCAACCCGGAGCAAATCATGCCGCCAATTGTTGAGCCCTCAAAGTGTGGTGGCTCAAATGCGAATTGTTGATTTTTTTGAGATAAAACTTCTTCAACTTCTTTTAGAGGGGTGCCAGATTTAACTGTAATAACCAATTCATCAGGTTGATAATTAATAATGCCTTGATATTCTTTGGTTGAGAGGGGGGTGCCTGTTAGGTGATTGCCATACCAGTCTTTGGAGCCTGAGCCCATGAGGCGCAGAACTTTTTTCTCGCCACTTGCTTCGAGAATTTGGTTCTTAAAATAATTTAGAACAGGCTGAGTCATTAGAAGCGCTCCAATTCTGGGTGAGGTAGAGCGCCGCCAGTAATGCGCATGCGACCATATTCTGCACAACGATTTAATGTGGGGATCGCTTTATCGGGATTTAAAAGTTTTTCAGGATCAAATGATGCTTTGACTGACCAAAATAAATTTCTTTCTGGCTCACCAAACTGCACGCACATGGAATTAATTTTTTCGATACCAACGCCATGTTCGCCAGTAATCGTGCCACCTAACTCAATGCATGTTTCTAAAATATCACTACCGAATTCTTCAGCTCTACGCCATTCATCTTGATCTGAGCCATTAAATAGTATGAGTGGATGCATGTTGCCATCGCCAGCATGAAAAACATTGATGCAGCCCAACTTATATTTTTTTTCCATTCCTTGGATACGTTTTAAGAGGGTGGCGATGTGTTGTCTAGGGATCGTGCCATCCATGCAGTAATAGTCAGCAGAAATTCTTCCTGCCGCAGGGAATGCATTTTTTCTTCCGCTCCAAAACTTGAGTCGTTCTGCTTCACTTTGCGAAACTTGAATTCTTATGGCCCCGCATTGATTGAGGACATCAGTCATTCGCTCGATTTCTTCAGCAACCTCTTCTGGAGTGCCATCAGATTCACATAATAGGATTGCCTCAGCATTTAAGTCATAACCAGCATGAACAAATTCTTCAACAGCCCTGGTGGCGCCTTTATCCATCATTTCTAGGCCGGCAGGAATGATGCCAGCTGCAATGATGGCGGCAACAGCATGACCACCTTTTTCAACATCATCAAAGCTAGCCATGATGACTTGGGCTAATTGAGGTTTAGGCACTAACTTAACAGTTACTTCAGTGATAACTGCTAGCATCCCCTCGCTACCTACCAAAATTGAGAGTAAATCAAGTCCGGGAGCATCTGGGGCTAGGCTCCCAAACTCTACTACGTCCCCAGTCATTAAGATGGCTTTCACTTTTAGAATGTTATGAAGTGTTAGCCCATATTTCAGACAGTGCACGCCCCCAGAGTTTTCGCTGACATTGCCACCAATTGAGCAGGCAATTTGTGAGGAAGGATCTGGCGCATAGTACAAGCCATGTTGGGCAACTGCTTCAGAAATAGCTAGATTTCTGACACCTGGCTGTACAACTGCTGTTCTTGCTATGGGGTCAATATGAATAATTTTCTTTAATTTAGCTAGGGATAATACTAATCCCTGGGCTATTGGCATGGCGCCCCCTGAAAGACCAGTCCCTGAGCCTCTAGGTACGATAGGTACTTGAAGCTTCTGACAAGCTTTAATGACCGCTACAGCTTGCTCTTGATTCTCTGGCAAGGCCACAGCTAGTGGCATCTGCCTGTAGGCAGCTAACCCATCACATTCATAGGGAATGGTGTCCTCTGGCTCCCAAAGTAGAGCCTCTTTAGGTAGCAAGGGTTTTAGAGCGTCAACAAGCCGTTTTTGCTTAGCAAAAATCTCAGAAGGGGATGGTGTGAGGGTGGTATCCATTTGTCTCTTATTTATTGTGGTTTTACTCTATTCTAGCCATTTCCATATAATCAGTGTCATGGGCAAAAGATTGACACAAATAGCAACGCGTACAGGTGACGCAGGGACCACTGGTTTGGGTGATGGCCAGCGTGTAGATAAAGATCATTTGCGTATCTGCGCGATGGGCGATGTTGATGAGCTTAATTCAGAAATTGGTGTTTTGCTTACTGAAGATATGCCTACCAGTGTTGCTTCAGAGTTAAGAGAATTATTTTCTCAAGTGCAACATGATTTATTTGATCTTGGTGGTGAACTTTGCATTCCTAATTACACTTTGTTAAAGGAAGAACAGGTAACTCAGTTAGATGCTTGGTTGTTAAAGTACAACTCAACTTTGCCAAAGTTAGAAGAATTTATTTTGCCAGGTGGAACAAGAGCTGCCGCTCAAGCTCATGTATGTCGAACTGTTTGCCGTCGTGCTGAGAGATCGATTGTGAAGTTGGGAAGAAACGAATCTATTCACGATAGCCCTAGGCAGTATGTCAATCGCTTATCCGATTTATTGTTTGTGATTGCCCGCGTACTGAATCAGTCTAGTGGCGGCTCAGATGTTTTATGGAAACATCAAAAGGCGCCTAAATCTTAAAAAATTATATAAAGAAATGATTCAATCAATCCCCAATAAAAAAGACCTTAAAAGGTCTTTTTTATTGGGGTGCTAACTCTAAATATTAACTAGCAACTCTATTTTTAAGTCATTTTCTGGCGCGACGTTTTTTTATCCCCTCAGCAAGGATTTTTAAAACATCCACTGAATCATCCCAGTTAATGCAAGCATCAGTAATGCTTGTGCCATATTTCAGTTCGGCTGGATTATCTTTGCCCGGTGTGAATTTTTGAGCGCCTTCGTTCAGATGGCTTTCAATCATGACACCAAAGACTTTTTGTGATCCAGCAGCTAATTGGTTTGCAATATCCTTCGCAACCTCAATTTGACGCTGATGTTGTTTGCTTGAGTTGGCATGAGAGCAATCTACCATTAATGTGCCAGGTAGTTTTGATGCCTCTAGTTCCGCACAGGCTTTTGCAACATTTTCAGCGTCGTAATTAGGTGTTTTGCCGCCGCGCAAAATAACATGACAGTCTGCATTACCTTTTGTTTCAACAATTGCTACCTGACCATTTTTATGAACAGATAGGAAATGGTGAGGTCTGTTGGCTGATTGAATAGCATCAGTTGCAATCTTGATATTGCCATCAGTACCATTTTTAAAGCCAATTGGAGCAGAAATACCAGATGCTAATTCGCGATGAACTTGGCTCTCAGTCGTGCGGGCGCCGATCGCGCCCCATGAAATGAGGTCACCAATATATTGTGGGGAGATAACATCTAGAAACTCGCTGCCAGCAGGCATGCCAATGCGGTTAATTTCAATTAACAACTGCCTAGCAATTCTGAGGCCTTGATCAATTTTGTAGCTTTCATCTAGATATGGATCGTTAATTAATCCTTTCCAACCAACAGTTGTTCTTGGTTTTTCAAAATAAATGCGCATCACAATTTCAAGTTCACCAGCATATTTCTGGCGCTGCTCTAATAAACGATTGGCATATTCAATGGCGGCGCTGGGGTCATGAATAGAGCATGGGCCAATAACCACAAGCAAACGATCATCCTTGCCATGCATGATGTTGCGAATATTTTTACGTGTGGTGTTAATTAATTTTTCAGTCGCTGTCCCTTTGATTGGAAAAAAGCGAATGAGATGCTCTGGGGGTGGTAACACGGTAATTTCCTGAATACGTTCATCGTCGGTCTCTGAAGTCTTGTCGACGCTTGCATACCAGTTATCAATGTTGCCTAGAGTTTTCTTGCTCATATGATTTACTCCAATTTCACTTTTTTATAAAATCTAAGGGTATAAAAAAACCGCCGTAGTATTCGGCGGTTTGATTGAGTGCTAGAAATTTACGCTTGAATTTCTGCCTCTCGACCGCCGTGGTCTGAGAAACAAAAGTAAAAGAAATAAAAATTAATTGCACGCATGGAGTTAATGTAGCACAGTTTTTTTACTTGTCCAATTATCCTGTGCCACCCACCGTCATGTTGTCTATTCTTAGAGTTGGCTGGCCAACGCCAACAGGGACGCTTTGACCATCTTTCCCACAAACCCCAATACCGCTATCTAAGCGCATATCATTTCCAATCATGCTGATATCTTTGAGAGATTCAGGGCCATTACCAATGATGGTGGCACCTTTGACGGGGTATTGAATTTTTCCATTCTCTACCCAATAGGATTCAGAGGCCGAAAAAACAAATTTTCCGCTAGTGATATCAACCTGACCACCTCCAAAATTCACCGCATATAAGCCTTTTTTGATACTGCTAATGATTTCTTCGGGATCGTCTTTCCCGCCCAGCATATAGGTATTTGTCATGCGTGGCATGGGTAGTGAGGCATAGCTCTCGCGTCTAGCATTGCCTGTTAGTGACATGTTCATTAGGCGCGCATTGAGGCTATCTTGTAAATATCCTTTTAGAACCCCATTTTCAATCAGGGTGGTGCATTGAGTGGGGTTGCCTTCGTCATCAATAGATAGAGATCCTCTTCTACCAGAAATGGTCCCATCATCAACAACAGTCACACCTTTGGCGGCTACCTGCTGCCCAATTCTGCCTGAGAAAGCGGAGGAACCTTTTCTATTAAAGTCACCTTCTAATCCGTGTCCAATTGCTTCATGTAAAAGCACGCCTGGCCAGCCAGGGCCTAAAACAACTGTCATTGGGCCTGCAGGCGCTGGGCGAGAGTCAAGATTAATAAGGGCTGAGTGAACGGCTTCATCAATCCACTGGTCAATTTTTACAGTGTCAAAAAAATGATAGTTAAAACGTCCACCCCCGCCTGAAGAACCCACTTCGCGACGGCCATTTTGTTCAGCAATAACGGTGATTGAAACTCTTACTAAGGGGCGAATATCTGCTGCCAATATGCCATTAGCTCTTGCTACCAAAACAACATCAAATTCACCAGCCAAGCCAGCCATTACTTGAACAATTCGTGGATCTTTCGCCTTTGCTTTGCGTTCAATATCTTCAAGTAGGGTAATTTTTGCTTTGGCATCTAAGCTGGCAAGTGGGTCATATGATTGATAGAGTGCATGAGTCGGTGGCGTAATCCAGTTTGGCGCAATGTGCACTCGTTGGTTTTTGGGACCAATGACTCGGGTTGCTTCGGCTGCTTGTTTAAGAGCTAAAGCGCTAATTTCATCGGAGTAAGCAAAAGCAGTTTTATCTTGGCTGATTGCACGAACACCGACGCCTTGATCGATGCCGAAGCTTCCTGATTTCACAATACCTTCTTCTAGGCTCCAGGACTCATTTAGTGTTCTTTGAAAATACAAATCTGCATCGTCTAGGTGATGCAGATGCATGTGGGATAAAGTTTTTTGAAGGTCTGTTTCGGTAATGCCAGCTGGCTCTAAAAGAATATCTTTAGCAATCTTTAATGCATCAGCTCTGCTAAGCGAAAGTGGATTTTCTAGTGCTAAGTGTGAGTTCATAAAACCAATTAAAGAGTGCGATGCAGTAAGGCGGGTAATTTTTGACGAGTTTCAATGATGAGCGTCTTTTTGAGTGAGCCAATCATAAAACCTTCCCCGTTTTTTAGTTCAGATTCAATTTCTCCCCAGGGGTTAATCAACATACTTTGCCCCCAAGTACTTCTACCATTGTCATGTTTACCCCCTTGCGCGCTGGCTAAAACATAGCATTGATTTTCAATTGCCCTAGCACGTAATAATATTTCCCAATGAGCTTTGCCAGTTGTATACGTAAAAGCAGCTGGAACAACATGACAGTCTACTAGTCCTAGGGATCTATATAACTCTGGGAAGCGGATGTCATAACAAATCGATAAACCAAAAGTCCATTCGATGCCTTGATGTGTCAAGCTAAACTTGGTGGGTACGGATCCGGCTTCAATCGTATTGGATTCTTGATAAGTTTCATTTCCTTGAGTAAAGCCAAACAGATGGATTTTGTCATAGCGACTGATTACTTCGCCAGAAGGATTGAAGACTAAAGTTGTGTTTTTAACTTTATTTTTATCTGCGCAAGCGAGTGGGATCGTTCCAGCGACTAAATAAATGGCATGCTTGATGGCTAGGTTTCTGAGAGCATCTTGTATTGGACCGGCGCCAAATTGTTCACATATTTTGACTTTGTCTTTATCTGAGTGCCCCATTAGACAAAAATATTCGGGCAAGGCAATTAATGTAGCGCCCGCAGATTTAGCAGCTGATATTTGACGCGATACAACATTTAGATTGTCTTCCCAAGAGGGTGAAGACACCATTTGTATGCTCGCAACGGATAGCTGTGCAGATGATAAGGTCATGCATACATTCTATTGCTTATTCGGATTTTGCTGTTGGCGTAGCAAAGATTTATCCCTAATTTCTTTTAATTGACTCTCATTGATGAGTTTGCCTTTGCTATCCAAAGCAATAATTTGAGGTGTTGCCCAAGTGCCTTGGATCAGATAATCCAATTGGAATAATTTGCTAACCTCATCTGAAATGAGGTATTGACCAACCAGTGTGCTAAGGCCAATGATTGGGTTGATAAACGTATAGGCAAGCGAGGCTGACCCAGCGTTGAGATTGGGTACGACGGTTACCCTCATATCTTGAGTTTCATCAATAAGATTGGCTTGTCCTGTTAGGCGCACATTGCCTTGAGGACCTTTCATGGTGAGATCTTGTATTAGTGCCATGCCATTATTAATGGATCCTTTGGCGGTAATGCGATCAAAAGGAGTTCCTTGGGTAACAATAGGCTTTAGAACACCACCAATATCTAAAGTAGCAATTCGACTTAACCCTTGGAAGCTAAGTACGCCTAATAGCCTTGCGATGCCAGGTTCAACTTGTAGAACAGTGCCTTTAGCTAAATCTAAGGACATATCGCCTTTTAAAGATTTGATGTCAAATTTGTAGGGCTCACCTTGCCAATGAATTGTTCCGGAAAGTTTTCCAGAGCCATCTTGAATTGTTTTTGGGAAACCTAGGCTGTCAAGAAGTGCTCCCGCATTGTTAATATCTAAATCAAACGTTAATTCAGTTTTACCGGGAGATGATCGCTTATCTTGACGAGGCAAAATCCATTTACCCTGCGCCATCAATTTGGCATCAGAGCTTATTAAATGTAGCTTTTCAATTTTCCAGTCGTTTTTATCGTTACTGGCTAATAGATCAAGCTTTCCATATCCCTTGCCATTAATTATCAACTGTTCCGATTGAATATCTAAGGCAGGTATTTTTTGAATCCGTTGATTAATATTTTTGGCAATTGTTTCGGTAGAAGCTTCATTTTCGATAACAAGTTTTTGAAGCTTGGCTGTCAACTTGCCCTGCGGTAAACCTGTTTGCGGCAATTTCCATTGAATCAAGCCAACGGCTAATGATGAGTTAATGCTGGCATGCCATAAGTCCTGATCGTGTGTGGCTGATAAGGTGATATTTTTTATTTCTTTATCTGCAATTTTTACTGATCCAATAGATGCTGATAATGTATTGAGTTGCAGGGCATTGGATTTCTTTGAGGAGGTATTTGAGTGATCTGTTAAATATTTATCCGCCCAGTTTTGCCAAGCCTCAAGATCAAGCTTCTCTAAAACTATCGTTGAAGAAACTCCTTGAGTAGGCATGTTAACTGAGGAATTGATGCCTAGGCTAATGCGAAGGGGGGAAGCATCTTTGTAAATGAATTTAGTTTCAAGTAGCTTATCAATCTTGAATATGCCCAGATGCTCTCTTTTCCCATTGGCGGCGTTATTTTCTAGTGAAAATTGACCGGCCATGTGTTCGCCCGATTTCTTATATAAGGGAGCGGGAAGTTGCGAACCAAATTCGTTTAATTGCAAACCTAAATTTAATTTATAACCATTGTTGGTAATCGCTAGTTTGCCGTCATATTTAAATTGCCCATCAAACTGCTTAGCAAGAAGAGCGTGTAGACCATTCTTCTGGCCATCATTAAATAATTCTATAAGAGCGTCAATCTTTGCTTGTCCAGCAACATGCATATCATTTTGTGATTGCCACGGTAATTGGTTGGGTGTGTCAATGGTTATTGATCCGCCAAGTGTTTGAGCTTTAAAGTTTTTGGCAATAATTTTTTCTTCAGAGAAAAGAATCTCGCCAGATATATCCTTGATTTCAACTTGATTGTTGATATTGACAGCATTCTTATTTAAAGCGATCTCACCGTGAATTTTTGAGCTATTCACGTTTTCAAGAGGCATTTCTAGTTGTAGCTTCAGCTTTGCATGGCCTTCAGGCTTAATTTTGTCCCAGTTATCAGTGACTTTTTTCCCTGAGGGGCTGCTTGCGTAGTAATACAGAAGATCTTTTGCTAAGCCTTCTGCTTCTCCGTCGATTAAGAGCGTTGCATTTTTATGAGCAATATCTGTAATGACACCCTTTATTTTTTTTAATTGAACGCTTTCGTAAGTAGCTTCTTTGATGTCAAGTTCAAGGCGAGGACCTTTAAAAATAACGATACCTTTTACGTTCGAAAATGGTGACCATTGACCCCCGGTTTTGGAAATCTCTTTGGCAGGAAGGTATTGAATATTGTTGACTGGTAGCTCAAGCTCAAATATGCCAGGGTGTTTATTGGAGAATGGGATTCTTTCTGGTTCGCCTTCAATGTGAATTCGACCACCATGAATTTCTCCATCTAGTAATGATTGTTTAATATAACTTCTTGCTTCCGAAGACATGGCAACTGGAAAATAACGCGTAATATTTTTGACCTTAGCCTTATTTATATCCCCTTTAATTTTTATTTTTTCAGCAGTATGGCCATGCCTAGGGTTATATGCTGCACTGAAGTTAACCGATGCGTCAGCATTTTCAAGATGAACGTCGTTCAATGTGTAAGCCCAGGCGCCATTAACTTTTTCCCATTTAATAGTGCCATTGGCTTGGTTTAACTCTAGCAGATCATTTTCAAGCATTTTAGGTAGTGTGATGGCTGATGAGCTGCTGTCTAGCTTTACTTCTCCACCTAGCTCTGAGGCGCTGAGCTCACCTTTCAGATTGGCAACTTTTAATTCATCTTTGCTGTAAGGGGTTAAGAATAGGCGATTAAATTTCAGCGATAGTTTGTAGTGAGATTGGTCAAACCCTGGTATCTGTATATCAAATGGTAATTTAAATGTTTCGGCCTTCCAGTTGGCGTCTACATCTTGCAATTCACCTGCTGCTTGGTATTGTTTGATGAAGTTATTTAAATCTTTAGGGAGAGGAAATTGTTTTGCTAATTGCTCAAATAATTCAATATCGATATGAGCCGCTTTGATGCCGACATTTTTTACTGATTCAATATTTGGGGCAATTTTCCAGTACAAGCTTAGGTCATTGAGTTCTTGCAGAGAAGATTGAGCGTTGGCACGCCATTTAAGTAATGGAGCACTTAATGTCATGGTGCTGCCTTGCGTACTTTGCTCTAGGCGACTCTCTATGAATTGAATTTTTAGTGGTTGATTGAAGCGTTCCCAGTCAAAATGAAGATTTTGACCCTGCAATATCGTATCGCCACCATCGATAATGCCGTTATTTAAATAGGCATTGCCTGCAATGGTTATTTTCCCATCAATCATTTTGATGGAAGTATTAAAAATCTCATTAACCTTTTTAAGGTCAATGCCTTTGATGTTCCATTCGAGTTTGCCGCTCCAGTCTTCCCAGTTGCCTGCATCTCCGAAAAGACTATGTCTAAATTTGGCTTCAATTTTGGCTGTATCTTCTTGCCATGGACTATTAAAAGCTAAATTGACTTCATGCTTGTACCAAGAGTTATTGAGGTTGAGGCTGCTTAAGGTAATAAGATGTGATGAATTGCGATTAAATTCGTCAGACCAAGTAATCGTGGCATTAGTAACGCTGACATTATCTTGATCAAATAACCAATTGCCAAATGTGTGACCAGCTGAATTTTTAGGTAATTTAATTCCGGCAATATTCCAGTTGCCGTCACCATCTCTTTTAATATCAATGTGGGCATTTTCAAACTTAAGATTATGGAAATAGGGTGTTAAATGCCAAATACTTTCCCAGGACAATCTACCGGTCACTTCAGGAACATAAAGAAGTTCTTTTTGTGGATGATCTTTGTCTGCGACAGAAATGTTCTTGATGCTAAATGAAGGCCATAAGACAGACCAATTTGTTTTGATTTCGCCAATCTTGACTGGTGCACCTATATTCTGGCTAAGCGTTTGCTCGAGGTAGGTCTTATTTTGTTCAACCTGAGGCCAAATGATGAATCTGACGGCTAAGTGAATCATTAAAAAAATACTCAAGCATGCCAAGCTTAGCCATTTAAGCTTTTTTCCCCAGATGGGCCACTGCGCTGCTTTTTCTTTAAGTTGAAGCAGCATATTAATGGTGGTGGAAATTTTTGACCAAGACATTTTGTAATTATGCGATAGCCAAGCAGGTATGGATAGCTATACCATAGATATTATGACAAGTAATGATAGTGGTTTTTTAGCGCTTCGAGAGCATTCTGCGTATGCCAATCGCTGGCTTAATGCCCAACCTCAATGGGTTGCAGAGTTATCAAATAGGGTTGTTACGCCCATTAGTGAACAAGTTATTGATGACATTTTATCTGGGGCTAGAGAGATTTTGTCCCAGGAGCCCGTCAATTTAGAGGCTTTTTCTTCCCAATTACGATTGGCGCGGCAACGTTTTATGTTGTTGACTGCCTATAGAGACTTAAACGGCTTGGCAGATCTTAAGGAAGTAACTGAAGGGATTAGCTCGTTTGCAGAGAAAACGATTGCTATATCGATTGAGGCACTTCATATGGATATGAAGGCGCTAGTTGGTGAACCTTTATCGACCGAGGGGGTATATGTCCCATTAATAGTTGTAGGCATGGGGAAATTGGGAGGTAGAGAGTTAAACGTTTCATCGGATATCGATTTGGTATTTGTGTACGAGGATGACGGCGAGACTCGAGGTGGAGTAAAAAGCATCTCACATCATGAGTGGTATACCCGCTTAGGTAAAAAATTAATAGCTTTATTGTCAGAAGTGACGGCTGATGGTTTTGTGTTTCGAGTAGACATGCGTTTAAGGCCTAATGGCGACTCAGGGCCATTGGTTTGTAGTTTGGGGATGCTAGAGGAGTACTTTAGTGTCCAGGGCCGGGAATGGGAGCGTTATGCTTGGATTAAAGGGCGAATGATTTATCCATCTGAGCAAGAACCTTCATATGCCCGTTTATTTAAGGGGCTACAGGATTTGGTGCGTCCCTTTGTTTATCGCCGCTATTTGGATTTTGGTGTGATTGCTGCGATTCGTGAGCTTCACGGTCAAATTCAGCAAGAGGCGGAAAAAAGAAGTTTGGCTCACCCAGAAAGGGCTGCCGATATTAAATTGGGTAGGGGCGGTATTCGCGAAATTGAATTTATGGCCCAGATGTTTCAGTTGGTGCGCGGTGGCCAAGATCCCGGATTAAGAATTAGACCAACTTTAGAGGTTTTGGAGGCAGTTTATGCGCGCCAACTATTGTCTGAGCCCGATTTAAAGCAATTAACTGATGCTTATAACTATTTTAGAAAGTTAGAGCATCGCCTTCAATATTGGGAAGATGCACAAACACATCATTTGCCTTCCGATGATGTTTCGCAAGAACGTTTAGCCAGAGCAATGGGACACAGTTGTCTAGATGATTTTCGGGGTACGTTGGCTAAGCATCGAGGTCATGTGGCTGAGTTGTTTGGCAATGCATTTGTTTTGAGAAAAATGAATGAAGAGGCTGATCATGTTGGAGATTCTCTCTCTCCATGGACGCCCTCCGAAGAGTACCCTCATTTAAAAGAACTTTGGGATGCCTGGTTAACAAGCGCTCGTTACCGATCTTTAACGGATATGGCTAGGAGAAGATTTATTGCTCTTATGGCTAATTCTTCTGAGTATGTGCATCAACAATCTTGGTCGCCCGCAAAGGTTGAAGAGATATTAGTGCGGATGATGAATTTATTGGAGTCAGTTTCAAGGCGTGCTTCTTATTTGGCACTGTTAAGTGAGTATCCCCATGTGATGAGTCGTTTGGTTCAGTTCATTGGAGCTTCTAAATGGGGGACTGAGTACTTAATTAAACACCCCCACTTACTGGATGATTTATTGACTGGCCAGGGGCAGTATTCCCCAGAAGACCATCCTGAGATTTACTGGGAAAAATTAAGAGTTGAAACCAATATTCTTCTAGATGATGCCATTGAGCAGGGTGATCATACCGACCAAGCCATGGATGTGTTGAGACAAGTTCACCATACAGAGACGTTCTTAACTTTATTGGCTGAGCTTGGTATTGGTAGAGAAAAACCTTTACCAATTGAGAAGGTAAGTGATCGTCTTTCTGCTTTGGCCGATTTAATTCTTAATTTGGCATTGGAGCGAGTTTGGCCTTCTGTGGTTAAGAAATACAAATTAGATATATTTGTAAAACCTAAGTTTGCTGTGATTGCTTACGGTAAGTTGGGTGGTAAAGAGCTAGGTTATGCATCAGATTTAGATGTGGTTTTTTTATATGATGCCCCTAAAGAAGATCAAGAAGCATCTGAGCGTTATGCGATGTATGCACGACGTTTAATTGCCTGGCTAACAACAGCGACTTCGGCAGGTGTTTTATTTGAAATCGATACGCGTTTAAGGCCAAATGGCACTGCCGGTTTATTGGTAACCAATATTGATTCGTTTAGAAGTTATCAATTGAGAGAAGAAAATAATTCGGCTTGGGTGTGGGAGCATCAGGCTTTAACTAGGGCACGATTTTGTGCGGGTGATCCAATTATTGGGCGGCAGTTTGAAGAAATTCGCCAGGCCGTGCTCAGCCAGGTTCGTGATCAGCATGCCTTGAAACAGGAAATCCTTTCTATGCGCCAAAAGGTTACTGAGGGCCACCCTAATGATTCGGGGCAATTTGATATCAAACATGATAGTGGTGGCATGGTTGATATTGAGTTTGTTGTTCAGTACTTGGTGTTGCAGTTTAGCCATAACCATCCAGCGTTATTGGGTAATTTGGGGAATATTGCTTTATTGTTGAGCGCTGGAGAGCTTGGTTTGATCCCGCATCAGTTGGCGGTTGAAGTGGCTGATGCCTATCGTTTATATCGCGAATATCAACACCAGATTCGTTTGGATGGGGCTGATAAAACGCGTATTAAATTAGATGAGATGGATGACCGCCTTAAATTAGCTAGAAGTATGGTTCAAGAGCTCTGGAACCAAGTGCTCTTGAATTAGTTTCAGGTTTTAATTGCCTAATAGTTCGCGGGCATGGCGTCTAGTGGTGTCTGTTATCTCAGTGCCACCCAACATTCTTGCGACTTCTTCTACTCGATGATTTCTACTTAGGCTGGTAATTCTTGATGTGGTGGCATTGTTGGTGCTGTGTTTTTCAACTTTCCAGTGTTGATGTCCTTGAGCAGCCACTTGAGCTAAGTGAGTGACGCAAAGAACTTGATGCACTTGACCGAGTTCTTTTAAGCGTTTTCCTACGGTTTCTGCAACAGCGCCTCCAATTCCTGAGTCAACCTCATCAAAAATTAATGTGGGGATATGACTATGTTCAGAAGTAATGACGCTAATCGCTAAGCTGATGCGGGCCAACTCCCCGCCAGAGGCGACTTTCGATAAAGGTTTTGGGGGCACACCCGGATGACCAGCTACTAAAAACTCAATTTGCTCTAAGCCGTGAACACTCTCATGAGGTAGTTGAGTTAGTTGAATGGCAAATTGACCGCCTGCCATCGATAAATCTTGCATCGCTGCCGTTACTGCAGTTTCCAAAGTTTTAGCAGCTTTAGTACGCTGTTGGGTAAGGACTTTAGCTTCCTTTAGGTAAGCGGCATGAGCAATTTGTAGATGTTTTTCCAGGGCGGCTAAATCTTGGGCATCTTTGATGGCAATCACTTTTTCCTGGGTATCTTGCCAAAGAATATGTAGCTCTTCGGGTAACACTTTGAATTTTTTGGCAGCGGTATAAAGTGCCTTTAGACGTTCTTCAACTTCTGCTAGCCTCTTTGGGTCAACATCAATTTTTTGAAGGTAACGATTAAGACTATGCCCTGCCTCACTTAGTTGGATTTGTGCGGACTCAATCGCAATTTTTGCATCTTCTAGATGATTATCTAGTCTGGCTAAATCTTCAATTTTATGAAAGGCCTTGGTGAGTAACTCCTCAGCATTGCCTTCTTGGCTTTCAATGAGTTCAAGAGCAGCTTGTGAACCTTCAATTAATTTTGCTGCGTTAGCTAGGCGCGCATGTTCTGATTCAATCTGAGCCCATTCGCCTTCTATGGGGGCTAGAGAATCTAATTCTTCTAATTGCCAATTAAGACGGTCTTGTTCGAGTTGCAAGTGCTCACCAGCTTTTTGAGCATTTTCTAATTGTTTTTTAGCCGCGTCCCATTGGTGGAAAAGATGGGCTACTTGCCGACCTAGTTCGCCTAAATTCGCTTGATTGTCTAGTAGGTCGCGTTGCGCACCACTTTTTAATAGGAGTTGGTGTGCATGTTGACCGTGGATGTCTACTAATTGATCGCCTAAGTTACTTAATTGCGTGAGTGTTGCCGTGCCACCATTAATAAAGGCGCGGCTTCTACCGTTAGATTCAATAATGCGCTTCAAAATGAGCGTCAGTCCTTGATCTTCTGTTGAAAATCCTTCTTGGTCTAACCAAGCGCTGATTGATTGCTGAAGTTGTCCGTTTAAGGAAAATATGGCTGAAATTTCAGCTTTTTGTTGACCTTCTCGAATTTGGCTAGGGTCAGCTCTTTCACCAAGCACAAGGGATAGAGCGTCTAATAAGATCGATTTGCCTGCTCCTGTCTCTCCGGTTAGGACGGTGAATCCTTTTTCCAGATCAATGTCTAGCTCATCAACAATAACAAAGTTGCGAATGGAGAGGCTACAAAGCATATTTAAAAAGAAGATGGGTATTCATTCCAGTGCAACTTCTTTCGTAGGGCTAGGTAATCGCTATGCCCAAATGGATGTAAAAGAGTCACTGTTTTTGTGGATCGATGAATTTTAATTTGGTCACCAATTTGTAAGTTGGTGAGTGATTGCATATCAAAATTCACGCTCACATCCTTCCCGCCCGCAAGCATCACCACAATGTGTGCATCATGAGGTAAGACAATGGGGCGATTAGATAATGCATGAGGAGCAATTGGTGCTAGAACGATGGCTTCAACTGAGGGGTGAAGTATTGGACCGCCTACTGACATAGCATAGGCTGTGGAGCCCGTAGGGGTCGCAATAATGAGACCATCAGAGCGTTGGTTATACATAAACTGATCATTAACATGAACAGCTAACTCGACCATGCCTGACATGCCAGAGCGATTAACCACCACATCATTAAGTGCTAAGCCCGATCCAATTAGTTCGTTATCTCTAAATACTTCAGCTTCTAGCAGGTGGCGTGTATCTGATTCATATTCACCATTAAGCATATCTTTTAGAACGGACTCTGCATCTTGAAGCGGGATATCCGTCATATACCCTAGGGTACCCATGTTGATGCCGATTAGAGGAATATTTTCGCCGGCAATTTGTCGGGCAATGCCCAGCATGGTCCCATCTCCGCCTAGCACGATGACTAAATCAACTGTTCTGCTGAACTCTCTGGCCTCAACCGTTTTGACGTTAGAAATACCGGTGTGTTTAGCTGTTTCAGCTTCAATAAATACCTCGCCGCCCCAGGAATTGAGGGTGTTGGCTAGGGTATTAAGCATTTCTGTAAAGCCATCGGCCTGATATTTGCCCACGAGGGCAATTTTCTTGAAATGGCTTTTTACCGGTTTTGTCTTAAGATTTGACATGTTGTTGATTAAACCATAGCCCAATTAGCCCTACAATTAGTAAATGATGGATGATCGATCAAAAAGCCTACTGAAAACTCTTATTGAGCACTATATTGCTGACGGCCAGCCTGTTGGTTCACGCGCCTTGTCTAAGTTTTCGGGATTGGATTTGTCTGCAGCGACGATTCGCAATGTCATGGCAGATCTTGAGGAAATGGGATTCATTTTTAGCCCGCACACGTCGGCAGGCCGGATCCCAACGCCAAAAGGGTATCGATTATTTGTGGATACGATGCTTTCTGTGAAGCCTATAGAGCAGATGGTAGCTGATGAGGCTCAGGATGCAATCCATGCAGATGCTCCTCAGAGGGTGGTTGCAGCAGCAGCGCAAGTTTTATCAAATTTATCTTCTTTTGCTGGCGTGGTTTTAACGCCTAGGCGCTCAGAGTTATTTAGACAGGTTGAGTTTTTACGCTTATCAGAAAAACGAATTTTGTTGATTTTGGTTACGCCGGATGGCGATGTTCAAAACAGAATTATTTTGACTGATCGAGATTACAAGCCCTCTGAATTGGTCGAGGCTGCCAATTATTTAAATGCTCAATTTGCCGGCTTAAGTTTTTATGCAGTTCAAGAGCGCTTACGCCAAGAGTTGAGAGGTTTAAAGGCTGATATTGCAGCCTTAATGGAAGCAGCGGTTAAGGCAGGTACTGAGACATCTAATGCGGATGCCGGCGTGGTTATTTCTGGTGAGCGTAGATTGTTGATGGGTGATTTATCTTCTGATATGGATAAATTGAAGCGTCTCTTTGGGATTTTTGAAGAGAGGACTAGCTTGTTGCAATTGTTAGACGTTTCTTCGCGCGCAGATGGGGTGCAAATATTTATTGGTGGCGAGAGTGATTTGGTGCCGATGGAGGATATGACCGTCATTACTGCGCCCTACAATGTTGATGGCAAGATTGTTGGAACTTTGGGTGTGATCGGTCCAACCAGAATGGCTTATGAACGTGTTATTCCAATTGTGGATGTGACTGCTAAGCTTTTATCTAGCGCTTTAAGTAGTGATGTAGTAAGAAAATAATAGGGATTTTATGGCGCCACATCAGCAATCAGAACGCACCGCTGTTTTATTGGTTAATTTGGGTACCCCAGACGCGCCAACACCTGGAGCTGTTAAGAAATACTTAAAACAGTTTCTATCGGACCCCAGAGTGGTTGAAATCCCACGTGTTATTTGGTGGTGTATTTTGAATCTAATTATTTTGCCAATCCGCTCCAAGGCATCCGCAAAAAAATACGCCAGCATTTGGATGCAGGGTCCGGAAGGTGGGTCGCCATTATTAGTGCATTCAAAGAAGCAGTCGCTAGAACTTGAGAAGAGATTTTTATCTCAAGGTAAAGAGGTGATGGTTCGGCTTGCTATGAGATATGGGCAACCCAGTTTGGAGGGGGTTTTAAATCAGTTGCGTCATGCTAATGTCGGACGATTATTGGTATTGCCTTTATATCCACAGTATTCGGCAACGACATCAGCTTCAACGTTTGATGAGATATTTAGAATTCTAGCCACATGGCGCAACCAGCCAGAGCTGCGATTGGTGAAACACTACCATGATCATCCTGCTTATATTCAGGCCCTTAAAGAACAGGTGGAGACGTCTTGGCAATTAAATGGCAGGCCAAATTTCGCTCAGGGTGATAAGTTAATTTTTTCTTTCCATGGTGTACCTAAAAGAACTTTAGATAAGGGTGACCCTTATCATTGTGAATGCCATAAGACAGGCCGTTTATTGCGTGAAGCATTAGGTTTGAGCGCCGACCAAGCTTTGGTGACATTTCAGTCACGTTTTGGTAAGGCTGAATGGTTAAAGCCTTATACGGCACCAACCATTGAGGCGCTTGCGAAAAAACAGGTGAAGCGCGTGGATATTTTTTGCCCGGGGTTTCCCGCTGATTGTTTGGAAACCTTAGAGGAAATTGCTATGGAGGTGCGTGATGAGTTTTTGGCTGCAGGTGGCCAAGATTACCGTTACATTCCCTGTCTTAATGATGCCCCTGCTTGGATCTTGGGGTTGGATGCGATTGCTAGTGATCACCTAGGAGGGTGGCCGACGCAGTTGGACTCCCAGCAAGTGCTGGAAGCGAGAAGTCAACGCGCCAATCAGATGGGCGCTTAAGAATAATTTTCAGATAAGGCCTTGAAATCGTTAAATAAGGCCCCATATCGGTATTTGTTACAGGGATAAATACCGTATGAGCGAAGAAATTAATCAAGAAAATACTAAAGAAAACAATGAGTTGAACTCTTCTGTGGCTGCTGAGGCGGCAGCTGCTGAACCATTGACGCCAGAAGCAACTATTGCAGCCCTAGAGGCACAACTTCAAGAGCATCAAGACCAGTTTTTGCGTGCTAAGGCTGAGGTGGAAAACGCTCGCCGACGTTCCATGGAAGAAGTGGCTAAAGCGCATAAGTTTGCTATTGAAGGGTTTGCTGAGAACTTATTGCCGGTAATGGATAGTTTGAATGCTGCTTTGTTGGATAACGGTGAAGATTTGGCCAAGATGAAAGAGGGCATTGAATTAACTCTCAAACAATTAATGGCTGCATTGGAGAAGGGCCGCGTTTTAGAGATTAATCCTGTTGGTGAGAAATTTGATCCACATCGTCATCAGGCTATTGCTATGGTGCCCGCAGAGCAAGAGGCAAATACGGTTGTGACTGTTTTGCAAAAAGGGTATTTGATTGCTGATCGCATTTTAAGACCAGCCTTGGTGACGGTGAGTCAGCCGAAATAATAACGAGGCACTTGAAAAACAACATCAAGCCCTCAGATTAAGTATATAAAACATTTTTAGGAGTTTAAGCATGGCAAAAATCATTGGTATCGACTTGGGTACAACTAATTCATGTGTATCAGTTATTGAAGGTAATACACCTAAGGTCATTGAAAACGCAGAGGGTACACGCACGACCCCGTCAATCATCGCCTACATGGAGGATGGTGAGATTTTGGTGGGTGCTCCAGCGAAACGTCAGTCGGTGACTAACCCACGAAATACTTTGTATGCGGTTAAGCGTTTGATTGGCCGTAAATTTGACGAAAAAGAAGTGCAAAAAGACATTGATTTAATGCCTTACACCATTGCTAAGGCAGATAACGGTGACGCATGGGTTGAGGTTCGTGGTAACAAAATGGCGCCACCACAAATTTCAGCAGAAGTTCTTCGTAAGATGAAAAAGACTGCTGAAGATTATTTGGGTGAAGAAGTAACAGAAGCTGTGATCACTGTGCCCGCTTACTTCAATGATAGTCAACGTCAAGCAACTAAAGATGCCGGTCGTATTGCTGGTTTAGAAGTAAAACGAATCATTAATGAACCAACTGCTGCTGCATTAGCGTTTGGTTTAGATAAGCAAGAAAAAGGCGATAGAAAAATTGCTGTTTATGACTTGGGCGGCGGTACTTTTGACGTATCTATTATTGAAATTGCCGATGTTGATGGTGAGAAGCAATTTGAAGTGTTATCTACAAACGGTGACACATTCTTGGGTGGTGAAGACTTTGACCAACGCATTATTGATTTCATTATTTCTGAGTTCAAAAAAGAGCAAGGTGTTGACCTTTCAAAAGATGTTTTAGCATTGCAACGTTTGAAAGAAGCTGCTGAGAAAGCAAAGATTGAACTTTCTTCAAGCCAACAATCTGATATCAATTTGCCATATATTACGGCAGATGCTTCTGGCCCAAAACATTTGAATATCAAGATGACTCGTGCCAAGCTTGAGTCTTTGGTTGAAGATCTTATTGCGCGTACGATTGATCCATGTCGCACAGCCATTAAAGATGCTGGCGTATCTGTTGGCGACATCCATGATGTGATTTTGGTGGGTGGTATGACTCGTATGCCTAAAGTTCAAGAAAAGGTTAAGGAGTTCTTTGGTCAGGAGCCGCGTAAGGATGTTAACCCTGATGAGGCGGTAGCTGTTGGTGCTGCTATTCAAGGCGCAGTATTGTCAGGTGATCGTACGGATGTGTTGTTGTTGGATGTAACACCTTTGTCATTAGGTATTGAAACCTTAGGTGGCGTGATGACGAAGATGATTACTAAAAATACGACAATCCCAACGAAGCATGCGCAAGTTTTTTCGACTGCCGAAGATAATCAACCTGCGGTAACTATTAAGGTTTATCAGGGTGAGCGTGAAATGGCGTCAGCTAATAAGGTGTTGGGCGAGTTTAATTTGGAAGGTATTGCGCCAGCTGCGCGTGGCACACCTCAAATTGAAGTATCTTTTGATATCGATGCCAATGGTATTTTGCATGTGGGCGCCAAGGACAAAGCAACTGGCAAAGAAAACAAAATTACCATTAAAGCTAATTCAGGGCTATCTGAAGAAGAGATTCAGCGCATGGTGAAAGATGCTGAAGTAAATGCTGATGAAGATCGTAAGTTGCGTGAATTGGTGGATGCTAAAAATACTGCTGAAGCGTTGGTTCATTCAACCAAAAAAGCATTGGAAGAGCATGGCGCAAGTCTTGAGGCTGATGAAAAAGAGAAAATTGAAGCTGCGCTGAAGGATTTAGAGGAAGCAACTAAGGGCTCTGACAAAGATGCGATTACATCTAAGACTGAAGAGCTCGGTAAAGTGAGTCAAAAATTAGGTGAAAAGGTGTATGCGGCGATGGCAGAGAAAGAGCAAGCAGCTGCTGGTGCGCCTAATGATGCCGCTAAGCCAAAAGACGACAATGTCGTTGATGCTGATTTCAAGGAAGTAAACGACAAGAAGTAAGGAATAGTTTTGGCTAACAAGCGCGACTTTTATGACATTCTGGGTGTAGCTAAAAATGCCAGCGACGATGAGATTAAGAAGTCTTATCGTAAGCTGGCTATGAAGTATCACCCAGATCGTAACCCTGATAGCAAAGAGGCAGAGGATAAGTTCAAGGAGGCTAAAGAAGCCTATGAGATGCTATCCGATCCTCAAAAACGTGCTGCCTATGATCAATATGGTCATGCGGGCGTTGACCCTAATATGGGCGGGTTTGGTGGCGGTGGCCAGGGTTTTGGAGGTTTTTCTGATGCCTTTGGAGATATCTTTGGGGATATCTTTGGTGGCGGAGGTAATCGTGGGGGTGGTCCTCAGGTTTACCGTGGTGCAGATTTGCGCTATAGCATGGAAATTACGCTTGAAGAAGCAGCCTTGGGTCATGAAACACAAATACGTGTCCCGAGTTGGTCTCATTGCGATTCATGTGGGGGTGATGGTGCTGAACCAGGTTCGAAAGTTGAAACCTGCGGTACCTGTCATGGAGCTGGACAGGTCAGAGTTGCGCAGGGATTTTTCTCTATGCAGCAAACTTGTCCACGTTGTAGTGGTTCGGGTAAGTACATCCCTAAACCATGCAAAAAATGCCATGGTGTTGGCACGTTGAAATCTCAAAAAACACTTGAGGTAAAAATACCGGCAGGTATTGATGACGGTATGAGGATTCGTTCTGCTGGTAATGGTGAGCCTGGAGTTAATGGCGGGCCTAGTGGAGATTTGTATGTTGAGGTGCACATCAAGCCGCATGCAGTGTTTGAGCGTGACGGCGATGATTTGCATTGTCAAATGCCTATTTCTTTTGTAACGGCTGCTTTGGGTGGGGAAATAGAAGTTCCTACTTTGTCCGGTAAGGCTAGCTTTGATGTTCCTGAGGGAACGCAGAGCGGGAAGACCTTTAGATTGCGATCAAAGGGCATTAAGAGTTTAAGAACAGCCTTGCCTGGAGATTTGTATATCCATGTATCTGTTGAGACACCGGTTAAGTTAACGGACGCTCAAAAGAAGCTCTTAAAACAATTTGATGACAGTGTTCAAGAGGGTGGTGCAAAACACAACCCTCAACAAAAGGGTTGGATTAATAAAGTTAAAGACTTTTTTAACTAACCTTTAATGAGCATTTCAACTTAATTTAAGACTTGAAGCAGTGTTCAGGGGCGGGGAAACTTCCCGCCTTAACTGCTGTTACATAAGCTTTAATGGCGGCCTCAATCGAGGCTTGTCCTTCAAGAAAATTTTTGACAAATTTGGGGGTTCTTCCCGGAAATGCGCCCAACATGTCATGCATGACTAATACTTGACCAGAGCAATCTGGGCCAGCCCCAATCCCAATAGTTGGAATCTGAATGGCCTGAGTAACTTGGCTACCTAACTCTGAGGGAATGGCTTCCAATAAAAGCATTTGTGCCCCAGCCTCTTCAAGTAACTTGGCTTCTGCGATTAACTTTTTAGCAGCTTCAGGTGATTTGCCTTGAACTTTGAAGCCTCCTAAAGTGTGGACTGATTGTGGCATTAAGCCTAGGTGAGCACACACAGGAACACTGCGATCCACTAAAAATTTGATAGTGTTAGCTAGCCATTCTCCGCCTTCAAGTTTGACCATTTGAGCGCCAGCCCGCATTAAGCGTGCAGCATTTTCCATGGCCTGTTCTGGCGTTGAGTAGCTGGCGAATGGCATATCAGCCATTAAGAAGGCTGATTGATTACCTCTAGAGACACACTTCGTGTGATAAACCATTTCATCCATCGTAACAGGCGTTGTGCTTTGGTGGCCTTGTATGACATTACCTAACGAGTCTCCAACTAAAATGGCATCTACGCCGGCATGATCCATGAGGGCAGCAAAGCTGGCTTCATAGGCGGTTAGAAAAACAATTTTCTCTCCAGACTGGTGCATTGCGCTCAGTTGGGAAATGGTTTTCGGCGTACGTTGGATGTTTGCTTCTTGTAAATAGCTCATGGGCGAATATTACCCCTTAAATGTTATTGCTTGGGCAGCAGCAGCCTTGAACTTTTTCAATGCGCTGATGTTCGACATGTTTGATGTACTGAGAAAGTTTACCTAATCTAGGTAAATCAAGATCTGGAGATATTTCAAGAAGTGGCAACAGTACGAATGCTCTTTCAGTTAATCGCGGGTGGGGCAATGTTAGAAATTCATCGTCTATTTCCATTTGATCGTAGATTAATAGATCCAAATCTAAAGTTCTAGGCGCATTTATAAAAGGGCGCTCTCGGCCAAATGTGTTTTCCACTTGATGGCAAATTGCTAATAGAGCGCTTGGTTGAATGGCTGTTTCAATAGAAATAACAGCATTAATGAAATCATTACCGGTAGCATTGACGGGCGCGCTTTTGTACATGCAACTGCGCGTCTTGACTCTTAACTCAGGGCGCTGAGCTAAGCAAACAATAGCATCTTTGATGAACTGTTTTGCATCACCTATGTTGCCACCGAGACCAATAAAGGCCAATGCCATGTAAAGCCTTTCTTATTTTTTCTTTTAGATATAGTACTTTAGCTTTTTTTTAATTAATTTGCTCGGGCGCTTTGGGTTTTGAATTTTTTGACCGCGTGCGTCGTCTTTTTTTCTTGTTAGGCGTACTTGGTTCGGTGGCTTCTGATTTAGCTAGAGTCATTAGATCTTGGCGTTGTGTGTCATCCCCTAGCCAAAAACTCGTCCACCATTCGCCAAGACTTGCTGAGACTTCACCAACCTCAGCACGGAGTAGTAAGAAGTCATAACCTGCTTTAAATTTGTTGGTTTCAACTAATCTAAATGGGTAGCGGCCAACTCTTTTTTCTAGACGTGGTTGCATCGTCCATATTTCTCGCATATCGGCTTCATGGCGACGTTGCATACCTAGAAAAGATTTTTGAGATTCTAATACCTCGTCAATTGCGGCATGTAGTGCTGGTATGGCAGACATGTCATGATTTTCATGTCTCGCCCATGCTTCTTGGACATCGTGCCAAAGTAATGTGGCAAATAAAAACCCAGCTGAAACCGGTTTTCCAGATTTGATGCGGATATCGGTATTTTCTAAAGATTTTTTAACGAATTTGAGGCGATCTTCATGGTTGGTAATTTCATCAATTAAGGGCAATATTTTATGGTGTAGGCCCGCTGACTGTAGTTGTGAAATTGATGACCAGGCATGGCCAGACATTAATAGTTTGAGGATTTCATCAAATAAACGCGCACTAGGGACGTCTTGCATGAGGTGTGCAAGTTGTTCTAGAGGTGCGCGTGTTTTAGGTTCAATGGTGAAGTTTGTTTTGGCAGCAAAGCGAATAGCTCTTAGCATCCTAACAGGATCTTCTCTATACCTTTGAGTGGGCTCACCAATCATGCGAATAGTTTTTGCTGCAATATCTTCAATGCCGCCGTGATAATCTAAAACAGTTTCTGTGTGTGGGTCGTAGTACATGGCATTGATGGTGAAATCTCTGCGCGTAGCATCTTCTGCTTGGCTCCCCCAGACGTTGTCTCTCAAGATGCGACCATTAGCCGCCACATGTGCATCATCAGCCTGAACGTGCGCTCGAAAAGTTGAAACTTCAATAATTTCAGGACGTTCTTTGCCGTAAAAGGTTACATGAACAATCTGAAATCGTCGGCCAATTAAGCGAGAGCGTCTAAATAATTTTTGTACTTGCTCGGGGGTGGCGTTCGTTGCCACATCAAAGTCTTTTGGTGCAATTCCTAAAAGTAGATCGCGAACGGCGCCGCCTACGATGTAAGCATCAAAACCCGCACCTTGTAATACATCTGTTACTTTGACTGCATTTTTTGACAGTAATTCAGGGTTGATGTGATGTGAGCGCTTGCTAATTTTTTTTGGGGCGACTTGGTGCCCATGAATCAGTTTTTTCTGTCTAGGGGCTGCATTAAAAATACGGTCAATGAAACGGCGAATCATGCAAACAACTCCAAAATAGGCCACGCTCTTTCAATGGCTTGTTGGCTTAAGCGTTCGTCAGGGTTTGTGGCAACGGGGTGTTGCACTTTTTCCATAAGTGGTAAGTCGTTGATTGAGTCAGAATAAAAATAACTACTGCTGAGGCTCTGCCAATTAAGATTTTGAGAGGTCAGCCAATTTTCAACTCGGGTCACTTTACCTTCTCTAAAGTTGGGGATGCCAGCTACTTTGCCTGAAAAGTTACCTGTTTCAGGGTTGCCAATAATTTCAGGTTCGGTGGCGATAAGGTTGTTGATGCCAAATGCTTTAGCAATAGGTGCTGTGACAAAGCTATTGGTGGCAGTGACAACGCAGCAGAGCGCATCTTGATCCTGATGCTTCTTGACTAGATCTAAGGCGCTGCTACGCAGATTAGGCAAGATAATTTCTTGCATAAATTCAGCGTGCCATTCGTTCAATTGGGCTCGGCTGTGCTCTGAAAGTGGTTTAAGTGCAAATTGAAGAAAGCCATATATATCTAGGCGACCGGCTTTGTAGTCAGCATAAAAGCGCTCATTTTCATGGGCGTAATGTATGGCATCGACTACGCCTAGCTTAACTAGGAAGCGGCCCCACTCATGATCGCTATCAATGGGGAGTAATGTGTGGTCTAAGTCGAATAGTGCAAGTTGTGTCATGTATTGTGATTATGCTGAATTTTTAGGTGAGAGCATTTCTTTTACTAAAGCTAGAGTGACGGCTCTTTTGGTTTCTAAAGAATAGACATCAATGGCTTCTAGGAGTGCCATGAGGCTTGGCATATCACGATGAAAATGTCTCAATAACCAAGGTGCGACATCACTTGAAAGATTAAGGCCTCGTGCTGTGGCTGCTTTTTCTAGAGCATTTAATTTTTCTGCATCAGATAGGGTATGCATCTGGAATACCAGCCCCCAGGCTAATCGAGTTCTTAAGTCATCGCGAAGTCTTAAGCTGGCTGGGGGTAAAGAGCTGGTTGTAATCAATACCTGATGTGGTGAGTCTTTAATAAGATTGTGAAGTCTAAATAATGCCCCTTGACCGAAATCATCTAGATGATCAACATCGTCCACACAAAGCAGGGCCACTTTGTCTGCTGCGTTTTCCAGTTCTAAGCTGGCCATTCGCCATACATCGGGTGAACTGTCATGGTTTAACAAAAGTGACGGAATATTTAGATCCTGCCCGGTCGCCACCATCGCTTGAAGAATATGAGTTCTTCCCGACCCGCTAGGACCCCAAGCATGGATAAGTCTTTGATCTATTTTTAAAGCAGAAGAGATCGATGGTCTAGGAGTGCCCCATGTACTTTCTAATGTTTTTAAGGCGCTAATTAAACTTTCGTTGCCAGAGGCAATGAAGGTACTTAATCTAACTTCTGGAGCATGTCCTAAGTCTAGAGTTGTTTGGCGTGGGAGGGGGTGAGATTTGGTCACAGCTAGATTTTACTGGCTATACCAAGCGCTGGCTTTGTATTTTGTGAGGCCGTGTCTGCTAAGTACTAGGGCGATTGCACTGATGGGGAGGGCTAATAAAATGCCAAAAAAACCAAACCAGTTGCCAAATAGCATCAGGGCAAAAATAACAAGAACTGGATGGAGCCCAATTCTTTCCCCAACTAATTTGGGCGTTAAAAAGAATCCCTCTAAAATTTGCCCAGCAAAATAAAGCATGAAAACGTAGCTAATGTGCGTGTTATCACCCTGTAACGCCGCAGATAGCAGGGCTAGACATAGCGCAAGCACAAAGCCTAAATAAGGAATGATGATGGCGACTCCTGTAAAGATGCCCAGCGCTAATGCCCCTGTCATGCCTAGGAAGTGAAGCCCTAGCGCATAGTAGAAGGCTAGGAGTGCGATAACAAAAAACTGACCTCTTAAGTATTGGGACAGTAGGGCATCAATTTCTGAGCAAATCTGAATAACTTCTTGCGCCCACCGTCTAGGAACTATAGACATAAGGTTTTTTAAGAAGCTATCCCACTGGTTGAGTAAGTAAAACATCACAAAAGTAATTAAGATGAGATTTAAAGCACCTGTTATTAAGTTTTTTCCAGAACTTAAAAGTCCTTCTAGGCTGCTAGTTATAAGGTTTTCTGCATTATTAGAAAGATGTGTACTAATTTTTTCCTGAAGAGATGTCTGAATTTCTGGCCAACTTAGGTTAATTGGGAGGCGGTCTAGCCATGGGGAAAGCGTGTGTTGGTTTTGATTGACCAAGGCTGGCAACTGTTCACGTAGGGCAGGGATTTCTTTTTGTAAAACGCTTACAAATAAGAAGGTTATGCCGAAAATGAGCAAAAACCCCAAAAAAATAGTGAAAATTGCAGAAATGCTTTTATGCAGGCCAAAGCCTTGAAGGCGCATAGTTACAGGCCTTAGGGCGTAGGCTAAGATCAAAGCAGCTAAGAAAGTTGTTAATAAAGAGGCCATAGGTATAGCGTATCCACTAGAATTCTAAGATTCTACTGATCAAATACGTTTATACCTATGTCTTCTACAAATTCTTCTCAAACTCAAGGCCTTTCTTATCGTGATGCTGGCGTTGACATGGAGGCTGGTGATGCTCTAGTTGAGCGCATTAAGCCCATGGCTAAAAAGACCATGCGTGAGGGTGTGTTGGCAGGTATTGGCGGCTTTGGGGCCCTTTTTGAGGTGCCAAAGCGTTACAAGGAGCCGGTATTGGTTTCGGGTACGGATGGCGTGGGTACCAAACTTAAGTTGGCTTTTGACTGGCAGCGTCATGATACGGTTGGCCAGGATCTCGTGGCTATGAGTGTGAATGATATTTTGGTGCAGGGCGCCGAGCCATTATTTTTCTTGGATTATTTTGCTTGCGGCAAGCTATCTGTGGATACAGCAGCCACTGTGGTGGGTGGTATTGCCAAGGGTTGTGAGTTGGCAGGTTGTGCATTAATTGGCGGTGAAACTGCTGAAATGCCAGGTATGTACCCGGAAGGTGAGTATGACTTAGCAGGTTTTGCTGTCGGTGCCGTGGAGAAATCTGGCATGATTGACGGTACAACCATTGCGCCCGGTGATGTCATTTTGGGCTTGGCTTCTAGCGGGGCGCACTCTAATGGCTACTCATTAATTCGAAAGATTATTGATCGGGCAGGGGCTAAACCAACGGATGATTTTCATGGTCAATCCTTGAGTGATGTGGTGATGGCGCCAACACGTATTTATGTCAAGTCTTTATTGGCGTTGATGTCTCAATTGACTGTGAAGGGAATGGCTCACATCACAGGCGGTGGTTTGGTTGAGAATGTGCCACGTGTTTTACCTGAAGCTACTCAAGCTGTGCTTCACCGAAGTGCTTGGACTTTGCCAAAGTTATTCCAATGGTTACAAGAAAAGGGTGGGGTTCAGGATGCTGAAATGCACCGTGTCTTTAACTGTGGCGTTGGTATGGTTGTGATTGTTAGTGCTTCTGATGCAGCAGCAGCTAAGGCGCAGTTGGAATCAACAGGCGAGACGGTTTATCAGTTGGGTGAAATTGTGTCTAGACCAGCAGGCGCTCATCAAACGATTGTTATTTAAGGCGAATAACTTTTAAATGATTTGATAGTGAGCAAGGCAAACTTGCTCACATTGAGCCATGTCTAATGGATTGAGCGGGTCAAATACTTCTCTGTCAGCAATGCCCCGTAACCAGGTCAATTGACGTTTTGCTAATTGACGGGTAGCTGCAATGGATTGCTCCTGAAATTCTTTTAAAGAAATTTTCTCATCGAGATATTCCCACGCTTGCCGATATCCTACGGCTCTCATCGATGGTAATTCTGGGGTGAGTTGGGGATTTTGGCGCAATAAGCGCATTTCCTCTAAAAACCCTTGCTGCATCATGATGTCAAACCGTTCCGCAATTCGTTGGTGAAGAATGCCTCTATCAGAAGGTTCAATAGAGATTAAGCGAAATTGAAGAGATGTATTCTCGCTATAACGACCGCTATCTTTAGGTTCTGCGCTGATCCAGTTAGACATTGGTTTGCCGCTAATTAGAAAAATCTCTAAGGCTCTTTGAACTCGTTGGGTGTCATTAGCATCTAAGCGGATAGCTGTTGTGGGATCGACTTGCATTAATTCTTGGTGAATTGCTGCCCAACCTAATTGATCTGCCTTTTTTTCTATAGCAGTACGAATTTCTGGGGAGGCTGGGGGCATGTCAGATAGGCCATGTGCCAATGCCCTCCAATAAAGCATGGTTCCGCCAACAATCATGGGGATGTTGCCGCGATCATGAATATTGCTAATCCATTGTTCTGCATCTTTCGCAAATTTGGCTGCCGAATAAGGAGTTTCTGGCTCTTTGATATTGATGCCGTGATGGATGACCTCATCCATTTCTGCTGAGCTTGGCTTAGCAGTGCCGATATCCATGCCTCTGTAAACTAAGGCGGAGTCCATGCTAATGAGCTCAATAGTTTTACCGTGTTGTTTTGCAGCGCGCGCAATTCGCATGGACATCGAGCTTTTGCCACTAGCTGTTGGTCCAACAATGGCAATTACTGGCGGGTGATTCATGTTCTCACCTGCCGCGTAAAAATAGCTTGTCTAAATCCGAGATGCTTAACTGAACCCAAGTTGGTCTACCATGGTTACATTGATCAGCGCGTTCAGTATGTTCCATTTGGCGTAACAGGGCATCCATTTCGGTCAGCGTTAACAGTCTGTGCGCTCTGACGGCAGCGTGGCAAGCCTGAGTGGCTAGACGCTCATGTTGCGCAGCATCTAGAACTGCTTGTGAGCCTGTGGCATCTAATTCAGATAGTAAATTTCTTAATAAAGTGCTTGGATCAGCTCTTTGCAATAGCGTTGGGATAGTCCTGATGGCTAATTGTGTCGGTGAGAGGGTCGCAATATCAAATCCAATTTGATTTAGGATCTCTTTATGATTCTCAGCTTTGCTAACTTCTAGTTCAGATGCATGCATGACTACTGGTACTAAAAGTTGTTGAATTTTTATACCATTCACTAAATCTAATTTTAGTTTTTCATATAAGACACGCTCGTGTGCGGCGTGCATATCAATTAACACTAAGCCATGTTTATTTTGGGCCAGGATATAGATGCCGTGTATCTGTGCAATCGCGTGACCTAAAGGCAAATTATCTTGCTGATGCTCTGACTGCGGAGCGGATAAGTGTGTGTTGTCTGTGCGTGAGAAAAAGCTGTCAAGATTAGCTTTGGTGCCGGCACTTAAAGGCAAATGCTGATTATTGGCTTGGTGAGACCAATTAGGCTGAGTACTTTCAGTATTTACAAAGCGGTGTGCTTCAATTCCTGGCGCCTGTTGTAATGTACTGCCGCCACCAAAGCCGAGCGCATGTTGAATGGCTTTGTAAATGAATTGATGAACCGCACCACTTTCTCTAAATCGCACTTCGGTTTTTGCAGGATGTACATTCACATCAACTAGCGTAGGGTTTATCTCCAGCGATAAGACCACCATGGGTTGCCTATCGCCATGCAATACGTCTTGATAGGCGCTGCGTATAGCATGTTGAATGACTTTATCTCTAACAAAACGACCGTTAATGAAGCTAAATTGCTGATCTGCCCGCGCTCTACTAGCGGTAGGTTTGCTGATATAGCCCCGCAATGTGAGTGGGCCAGAAATACTTTCAATTGGAATGCGCGACACATGGAACTCTTCCCCGAGGATGGCGTCCACGCGTTGCTCAATATTGCTTGCTGTCCATCGTTCAGTGACTTTTCCGTTATGCCAAATAGCAAAAGCAATATCAGGTCTGGAAAGTGCAATTCTGCGGATGACATCTAGGCAGTGACCAAATTCGGTTGAGGCACTTTTTAAAAATTTTCTTCTGGCGGGCGTGTTGAAGTACAAATCTTGTACGTCAATAGTTGTTCCTAATGGACCTGATGATGGACTGATATCGCTAACTATTTGACCGCCATTGACAGATATTTGCCAGGCATGGTCATCGGTAGAAGTTTTGGTTGTGATGGATAGTCTGGAAACAGATGCAATGGAGGCGAGCGCTTCTCCTCGAAAGCCAAGCGAGGCTACTGATTCGAGATCGGATAAAGATCTTATTTTGCTGGTGGCGTGTCGTTGGACTGCCAGCATCAGTTCTTGATGAGCAATGCCTTGGCCGTCATCTTGAATGGAAATACGTTGTGCCCCGCCTTCTTCTAATCTAATCGTAATGGCCCTTGATCCAGCATCGATGGCATTTTCAAGAACTTCTTTAACAACTGATGCAGGGCGTTCTACAACTTCGCCAGCTGCAATTTGACTAATTAGTGTGTCCGGCAATGCCGCAATCGCATGTCTCATAAAATCTTTGTTAATGATGACGAGATTGTTGTTCGAGCTGCATAATTTGTTCGCGAATTTCTTCTTGATCGCTAGCTTCAGGAGATTCATCGATATAGCGCTGCATATCTTCAATGGCAGGTCTAATGTAATCTAATTGAGCTAGCGCTAAACCGCGATCTCTAACTTCCTCAATGGCTTCCGGTAGCAAAATAACTAAGCGTTGCTGAACGCCGAGTAATCTTTCCCAGCGATCCTGTTGTGTGTAAATGGCTTTAAGGTTTCTTAAGAATCTAGACAAAATTTCTCTTGGACTAGATGTTCTTAAAAATGCTGATAAAGGCAGTTGGTATTCGCCCCTATAGCCTTGAGCATCTAAGTAAGGGTCTAGCATCTCTTGTAATTCTTGTTTGGATAAGGATGTGCCGGTTAGCGGATCCATGATGACTTCGCCTTGTGGCAGAGAAACACGAATCATGAAGTGATTGGGAAATGACACGCCTTTAATGGGCAAGCCGATTTGCTGTCCTATCTCCATAAAAATTAAAGCGAGAGAAATTGGAATGCCTCTGCGAGTTTGTATAACGCTATGAATATAAGAGTTATCAGGCGAGTAGTAATCATTGCGGTTTGGACCAAAGCCTAAATCTTTATAAAAATAGGACTTCAGTAATTGCAATTTCTGGATGCCTGGCATGTCATTGCTGATACGTTGCTTGAGTTTTTCTGCCAATAAATCGAGCTCATCGATGATGTTTTGAACAATTAAATCGGGATAGGCATGTTGAGCAACTGCGATAGCTGCTTCTGTTAGCGGGAAATGATCATCCTCTGCAACTAGTGAAGTGAAGTAATCTAATTGTTGGGTAGGCATAAACGTTCTAATGAATTAATTTATTCGGTTTTATATAAAAAATTTCTAGCTCTAAACCCTAGTATCCACAAAATACTAAGATAGGTGGTGCCAGCTAAGGTTAACCATCCAATTAGCAAACCAATTCTAATCAGTGGTGTTTGACCTAGTTCGATCCAGTTATGTTGGTGTGCGCCAACATACAAAATCAAACCAATACCAATTAACGCGAGGCAGATTTTGAGTAAAAACTTAATCCAGCCTGCATTTTTCTTTAAGACCCCTAATTTAGATAGGCCCCGCCAAAGCAGTCCAGCATTTAAGCAGGCGCCTAGGCCAATAGAGAGTGCCAATCCGGCATGATTTAGCCAAGGTACCAAAATAATATTAGCTAGTTGGGTCAGGATGAGGATACTTATAGCAATTCGGACGGGAGTTTTGATGTCTTGCCTTGAGTAATAAGCTGGCGCTAAGATTTTTACCAAAATAAGGCCAATTAGCCCTACGCCATAAGCTGCTAAAGCAGATTGCGTCATGCTCACATCTGTGGCGTTGAATTTGCCGTAGTGATAAAGCACGGCAGCTAGGGGTTGGCCAAATAAGAATAAGGCCAAGGCAGCAGGTGCAGCCAGAATAAACGTGAGTTTGAGCCCCCAATCCATTAAATCAGCTACCTGTTCTTGGTTGGCAGTTGCATTTGCTTTACTTAGGCTGGGGAGTAAAACCGTACCAATTGCCACGCCCAATAAGGCGGTGGGAAACTCCATGAGTCTATCGGCGTAGGATAGCCAGGAAACACTTCCGGCAACTAAGTGGGAGGCAATATTGGTGTTGATAATCAGGGATAGTTGGGCAACTGAGACGGCAAATAGGGCTGGCGCCATGAGGGTTAATACTTTTTTTGCGCCTGGGTGTCGCCAGGCTTTTTTAACCGTAACCCAAGATAAACCTATTCTAGGTAGCATCCCAATTTTTTTGAGTGCAGGTATTTGAATGGCTAATTGGCTGATTCCGCCGATGATGACGCCAATGCCAAGTGCGTAAATGGGAGTTTCTAGATGGGGGGCAATCAGCCATGACGAAAAGATCATCGAAAGGTTGAGTAAAACAGGTGTAAAAGCCGGTATTGCAAAGCGTTTATAGGTATTTAAGATGCCGGCAGACAGTGACACTAAAGAAATTAGGCCAATATAAGGGAACATGATTCTAGTTAGGATGAGGCTGGTGTCATGCGCATTACTTTCTCTAAAGCCAGAGGCCACAACAAAAATGACCCAAGGAGCGGCAAAAACACCTGTCAAGACGGTTAAAACTAGCGCCCAGAATAGTAGGGTGGCAATAGCACTGACCATTAAGGCGGTGCCTTCCTGCCCTTCTTTGGCATTGGTTTCCCCTAAAACGGGGACAAAAGCTTGAGAAAAAGCTCCCTCAGCAAACAAACGACGCAATAAATTAGGGATCCGAAAGGCTACATTAAAGGCATCAGTCCACTCTGAAGCCCCGTAGGTGCGGGCTATCAAGGTTTCTCTGAGTAAACCTGTGATGCGGGAAAGCATCGTTAGGCTACTGACTTTGGCGGCGGCGGATAATAGGTTCACAGGCGTAGTTTTACAGATTTTTCGCGGGGGTGGTAGCCTTGCCAGAGATAAGTTATAATCTTTTTCTTTTGGCAATACCCCTAAAGGTTACAAACATGGCAAATACAGCCCAAGCTCGTAAACGTGCCCGCCAGGCCGTTTCACAAAATGAACATAACGCAAGCTTGCGTTCACGTCTTCGTACAGCGATTAAGTCTGTTCGTAAGGCTGTTGACGCTGGTGATAAAGCTACTGCAGCCCAGGTTTTCCAAGCTGCTCAAGCAACTATCGATAAGATTGCTGACAAGAATGTTGTGCATAAAAACACTGCTGCACGCACAAAATCACGCTTGTCTGCTGCTGTAAAAGGCATGACAGCCTAATTAATTTAGGCTTTCAAACAGCCCGTTCCCTTATCCGGAGCGGGTTTTTTATTTGTGGGTTTTAGGATTTTGCGGGGATTTCGCAGGCTTCAACAATGGGTAAATTGTTATCTTTTGCGAAGTTTTTGACGAAATCCATGGCTTTGGGTTCAATATCTCTGAGTCGTTCATCTACTACAACGCATTTTGTGCCAGCAATATTGACTGGTTTAACGTAGGGTGAGTAGGTGAATCTGGGGTCGCTGGAGTCGTCTTCTGGGCGAAATTGAGCCATAACGCCACAAAGTCGTTCTGCCCAGTCGCTCGGTCTGAAAGGTTTTCCGTCGTGAGTTAAGCCTTGGATAAAGAATTGTTTGGCTGTCACGATGTAAGTGTCATTGAAATAAGTTGATAATCAGGGATAACCCTAGAATTTTATCAGTCTCATAAGTTGTTGAATAGATGTTTGAATCAATCAGGTGTTAAAAAACGATGGTATCGAATATTCCTGTTAGGCATTACCTACAATTTTCCGACTTTAGCGCCGATGAGTATGCGTACTTGTTGGAACGCTCTGCTTTTTTAAAAGCAAAATTTAAGCGCTATGAGACTTGGCATCCTTTGCATGACCGGACTTTGGCCATGATTTTTGAGAAGAATTCAACGCGCACTAGATTGTCATTTGAGGCAGGTATTCATCAATTAGGTGGCCATGCGGTATTTCTCAATACAAAAGACACGCAGCTAGGGCGTGGTGAACCAGTTGAGGATGCTGCACAAGTGATTTCTCGCATGACCGATATCATTATGATTCGCACCTTTGGACAGGACATTATCGAGCGCTTTGCTAGTAATTCACGGGTGCCGGTGATTAATGGATTAACCAATGAATATCACCCCTGCCAAGTTTTAGCTGATATTTTTACTTTCACTGAACATCGTTCATCTATCGCTGGTAAGACGGTGGCTTGGATTGGCGATGCAAACAATATGGCTTATACCTGGATACAAGCCGCAGAGTTATTGGGATTTAACGTTAATTTTTCAGCCCCGCCTGGATATCAACTGGACCAAGCTATGTTGAGTCTTGGGGCAAAAAATCATTTGAAGATTTTTGATAAGCCTGCAGACGCTTGCAAGGATGTCGATTTAGTTACTACGGATGTCTGGACTAGCATGGGTTATGAGGATGAAAACCAAGCTCGCCTGAAAGCATTTAAAAACTGGATGGTGACAGATGATTTAATGAAAGCTGCTAAATCAGATGCTCTTTTTATGCATTGTTTACCAGCACATCGTGGTGAAGAGGTTTCAGCTACTGTCATTGATGGTCCACAAAGTGTGGTTTGGGATGAAGCGGAAAATCGCTTGCATGTTCAAAAGGCGCTGATGGAATTTTTGCTTTGCGGCAAATTGTAATTTTTGTTAACACTTAAAAATCGTAAATATATATGTCAGATATTAAGAAAGTAGTGCTTGCATACTCTGGTGGTCTTGATACCAGCGTTATTTTGAAATGGTTGCAAGATACCTATCATTGTGAAATTATTACTTTTACAGCTGATTTAGGTCAGGGTGAAGAGTTAGAGCCTGCACGTACAAAAGCTCTTCAATTCGGCATTAAGCCAGAAAATATTTTCATTGATGATTTACGTGAAGAATTTGTTAGGGATTTTGTATTCCCAATGTTCCGCGCTAATACGATCTATGAAGGTGAGTATTTATTGGGTACATCCATTGCGCGCCCTTTGATTGCTAAACGTCAGATTGAAATTGCACATAAGACTGGCGCACAAGCAGTTTCACATGGCGCAACTGGCAAGGGCAATGATCAAGTACGCTTTGAGTTGGGCTATTACTCATTAGAGCCATCTATTAAGGTTATTGCTCCATGGCGCGAGTGGGATTTGTTGTCTCGTGAGAAGTTGCTGGCTTATGCTGAGCAACATGGTATTCCAGTAGAGATGAAGCACAAGCAAGGTGGCGCACCTTATTCAATGGACGCTAATTTGTTGCATATTAGCTATGAGGGTCGCCATTTGGAGGATCCAAAGGCGGAAGCTGAGGAATCAATGTGGCGTTGGACGGTCTCTGCTGAACAAGCGCCGGATACCCCAGAGTATTTAGATATTGAATTTGAGCATGGCGATGCAGTGGCGATTAATGGCACTCGCTATAAACCACATGAGTTATTGGCCGAGCTTAATAAAATCGGCGGTAAACATGGTGTTGGCCGTTTAGATTTGGTTGAAAATCGTTATGTTGGTATGAAGAGCCGTGGTTGTTATGAAACTCCTGGCGGCACAATTTTGCTGAAGGCTCATCGTGGTATTGAAAGTATTACTTTGGATCGTGAAGTCGCGCATCTTAAAGATGATTTAATGCCTCGTTACGCTAGTTTGATTTATAACGGTTACTGGTGGGCGCCTGAGCGAGTTGCTTTACAGACCTTGATAGACCACACCCAGCAAACTGTGAGCGGCTTTGTTCGAGTTAAACTTTACAAAGGTTCAGTGAGCGTAGTTGCTAGAGACTCTAAGTACACTTTATTTGATCAGACGATTGCAACTTTTGATGATGATGGTGGCGCTTATAACCAAGCAGATGCTGGCGGATTTATTAAATTAAATGCCTTGCGTATGCGTATTGCGGCAAATGCTCGTCGCAAACGTGGTGCTTAAAAGCATAGAGAAAAAATTAATAGTAAGTTCATCAAACTAAATATTTCAATAGGATAGGCGATGCAATTTGATCAGGTAAGTGTTGGTAAAAAAGCTAATGTATTTTTTGATGGTAAGTGCATTTCACATACGGTGACTTTACCAAGTGGAGAGCGTAAGTCAGTGGGCGTTATTTTGCCCAGCACTTTGCGCTTTGACTTGAGCACTAAAGAAATTATGGAAGTGGTTGACGGTACTGCTTATGTGAGCATTAACGGTACGCCAGAGCAAACATTTACTACTGGTCAATCATGGACAGTTGAGGCTGGCGGATATTTTGTGATTCGTGCCGAGCAAGCTGTTCATTATGTTTGCCACTTCGGTTAATTAAAGAGCTTACTACTTTAAGAGTTTTGGATTAGGGGTGGGGCATGCCTGAAATGACATTCCCTATTCCAATCCCTTTATGAGAAAACCACCCTTGGTTCATTTCTAAAGCATATCGAACAGGGGTTGTCGGGCAGTGGTTGTCGTCAGACATTGGTTTCATTTCTTCGATATTGACGATTTTTCCATCATCTCCAATAAACGCAATAGTTAATGGGATTTTGGTATTTCTCATCCAAAAACAATGGGTTCCCTTGCTCTCGAAAACAAAGAGCATGCCATCGTTTGCTGGCAAATACACACGGTGCATTAACCCTAATTGCCTAGAGGCTGCGGTGGATGCTACTTCTGCTTGAATATTGTAGATTCCAGCTTGTAGGCTGATGCTGGGCAGTACTTCTGCTTGAGTAAAAGCGCTATAAATCGCTAAGAATAAAGACGTAGCGATGAAATAGCGCTTCAAAATTTAAGCTCCGGATTACTCTGCGTGCTTAGCTTTTTTTGACTTCTTAGATTTCTTTGCGTGTTTAGCTTTCTTGGCTTTCTTGTGGGCAGCTTTTTCTGGAGCTTGTTCTTGCGCCACTGGTGAAGCTTGTGGTGCTGGTGCAACAGGTGTTGCTGCAGGAGCTTGAGCAAAAGTAGCGGCAGCAAATAATGAAAGTGTCAAAGATGCGAGTAGTTTTGAGATCATGATGGTATGTTTCTTTATGTTGAACGTGATGTGTGTTGCAAATACTTAATTATTACAGGTAGTAACTGTATCAGAAGGATTTATTTTTTGGTAAAAAATACGAAATTTGTTATTGGTCTTGAAGAAAATTACCAAAAATAAATGACCTTTCCACTTGAGGGTTAAGTTGTGTTTAGAATAGGAAATATGAGTCAAAAACCACGTCATCCCAACCCAATTGATTTCCCTTATTTTCAGGAAGATCAGGCTGCCGTTATGGATCGGCAGTCTGAGAGAGTGCAGCCGCCAAAAATGTATCGGGTCGTTTTGTTAAATGATGATTACACCCCCATGGAGTTTGTCGTCATGATTATTCAAGAATATTTTCATAAAGATCAAGAGAGTGCGACAAGAATTATGTTGCAGGTTCATTTAGAAGGTAAAGGCGTTTGTGGCGTATTTACTAAAGATGTGGCTGCAACTAAGGTTCACCAAGTAGTAGACAGGGCTCGCGAAGCGGGTCATCCTTTGCAATGTACGATGGAGGCAGCATGATTGCTCAAGAGTTAGAAGTTACCTTGCATATGGCATTTGTTGACGCGCGCGCCGCTCGACATGAATTTATTACAGTGGAACACTTGTTATGTGCTCTGATTGACAATGCAACAGCCGCCGATGTCTTGAAGGCCTGCGCGGTTAATTTAGATGATCTAAAAAGTAATTTAAAAAATTTCATTGACGATAACACTCCAATTGTTCCTGGATCTGAAGAGGTTGATACGCAACCTACACTTGGTTTCCAGCGAGTTATTCAACGTGCCATCATGCATGTTCAATCGACATCCAATGGCAAAAAAGAGGTTAATGGCGCAAATGTATTGGTAGCAATTTTTGGTGAGAAAGACTCGCATGCTGTTTATTACTTGCAGCAGCAAGGTATTACCCGTTTAGATGTTGTGAACTACATTAGCCATGGCATTAGGAAGGACCAGGCTGAGGCACCGAAGCCAACAGAAACGAATGGTGAAGGTGAAGAGGGGGGCGGTGCTGGTAAAGATAGCCCCTTAGAGCAGTACACCAATAATTTGAATGTGTCTGCGCGTCAAGGCCGAATTGATCCTTTGATTGGTCGTGAATCTGAGGTGGAGAGGGTCATTCAAGTTCTGTGCCGTCGCCGAAAAAATAATCCACTTTTAGTGGGTGAGGCTGGTGTAGGTAAAACGGCGATTGCTGAAGGCCTGGCTTGGCGTATTACACAAAACGATGTCCCAGATGTGCTTTCGAAGGCAGTGGTGTACTCATTAGATATGGGGGCCTTATTAGCAGGCACTAAATATCGAGGCGACTTTGAGCAACGATTAAAAGGTGTTTTAAAGAACTTAAAAGATAATCCAGATGCAATTTTATTTATTGATGAAATTCACACCTTAATTGGTGCTGGTGCTGCATCTGGCGGTACCTTGGATGCTAGCAATCTACTTAAGCCGGCTTTATCTAGCGGTCAAATGAAATGTATTGGCGCAACAACCTTTAATGAGTACCGTGGTATTTTTGAAAAAGACGCAGCTTTGTCTCGCCGCTTCCAAAAAGTGGATGTCTTAGAGCCAACGGTTGATCAAACTGTACAAATTTTACGTGGCTTGAAATCTAAGTTTGAAGAGCATCATAGCGTCAAATATGCGCAAGCTGCTTTGACTGCTGCGGCTGAATTATCAGCGCGTTATATAAATGATCGACATTTGCCAGATAAGGCAATCGATGTCATTGATGAGGCAGGTGCTGCACAGCGTATTTTGCCAAAATCAAAACAAAAGAAAACAATTGGTCGTCAAGAAATCGAGGATATTGTTGCAAAAATTGCACGTATTCCGCCTCAGTCTGTATCGGTTGATGACAGAAGTAAGTTGCAAACTTTAGATCGAGATTTGAAGAGCGTAGTCTTTGGCCAAGATCCTGCGATTGAAGTATTGGCATCAGCTATCAAGATGTCTCGAGCAGGCTTAGGTAAGGATGATAAGCCAATTGGTTCGTTTTTATTCTCTGGGCCAACGGGTGTTGGTAAAACCGAAGTGGCTAAGCAGTTGGCCTTTGTTATGGGGATTGAGTTAATACGATTTGACATGTCCGAGTATATGGAGCGACATGCTGTTAGTCGTTTAATTGGGGCTCCCCCAGGGTATGTTGGCTTTGATCAGGGCGGATTATTAACAGAGGCTGTTAATAAAAAACCGCATTGTGTTTTATTGCTCGATGAGATTGAAAAAGCCCACCCAGATATTTTTAATATCCTATTGCAGGTGATGGATCATGGCACCCTAACTGATAACAATGGTCGTAAGGCAGACTTTAGAAACGTCATCATTATTATGACCACTAATGCGGGTGCTGAGACCATGCAAAAATCAACCATTGGCTTTACAACGGCGCGTCAAGCCGGAGATGAAATGGGAGATATTAAGCGGACATTTACGCCGGAATTCCGCAATCGCTTGGATGCCATTGTGGCCTTTAGATCACTTGATGAAAGTATTATTTTGCGGGTGGTTGATAAGTTCTTGATGCAACTTGAGGAACAGTTGCATGAGAAAAAAGTGGATGCTAGTTTTAGTGCTGAATTAAGAAGTTATTTGGCAAAACATGGTTTTGACCCATTAATGGGTGCAAGGCCTATGCAACGTTTAATTCAGGATCTAGTTAGAAAGGCCCTGGCTGATGAATTGTTGTTTGGTAAGTTGGCTCATGGTGGTCATGTTGTCGTAGGAATTGATCAAGACGACAAGATTACTTTAGATTTTGATGCCCCCGTAAGACCTGCCATCAAGAAACATGAGGCAGGTGATATGGAGAAAATTTAAGCGCGACCTGTGCTGCCAAAGCCGCCAGCGCCTCGATCGCTGGCGCTGAATTCCTCTACTTCGTGCCATTCAACTTGAGCCACAGGAACAATAACTAGTTGCGCTAGGCGTTCCATGGGCTCTAGTTTAAAGCTGGTCTGGCCACGATTCCAAGTGCTGACCATGAGTTGTCCTTGGTAATCAGAATCAATTAATCCGACTAAATTCCCTAAAACAATGCCATGTTTGTGACCAAGACCTGATCGAGGCAGTATCAGTGCTGCATAACCTGGGTCATCTAAATAAATAGCAATCCCAGTTGGGACTAAAACTGTTTGCCCTGGTTCAATGGTGATGGCTTGATCTAAACAAGCTTTTAAATCAAGTCCTGCACTACCTGAGGTGGCATATTGTGGCAAATTATTTTTAATTCTTTCATCAAGAATTTTTACTTGTAACTTTTTCATACTATATTTTCTTGGAGATATGGGTGATGAGTTGTCTAGCTAGTGTCAGTTTGTTGGCGCGAGACATTTTTGAGGTGTTGTTTTCTTCAACAAGCAGTAGCTCATTGTCATCTAGGCCAAATGTACTGGGGCCTAGATTAGCAACTAATAAGGGAATATTTTTCTTGATACGCTTTTCTTTAGCGTACGCTTCTAAATTATTGGTTTCTGCGGCAAAGCCAACGCAATATGGTTTTTGGGCCGCTTGAGATTTTTTAGATACTTCTGCCAAGATATCTGGGTTTAATTTGAAGTTCAGTAAGGGTGTACTGCTAGAGTCATTGGATGCGTCTTTTTTAATCTTCTCTCCAGCTACGTTATCAATTGTCCAGTCAGCCACTGCAGCCACTGCAAAGAAAACATCAACATTTAGGTCTTGCATGACGGCGTCGAACATTTCTTGTGCGCTTGTAACGTCGATGCGAGTGATGCGCCCAGTAAATGCAAGTGGGGTTTCTAAATGGCAGGGGCCTGCAATTAATGTAACTTCTGCGCCTGCCTCAATGGCAGCTTGTGCAATAGCGAAGCCCATCTTTCCTGAACTTTTATTGGTAATGCCGCGCACAGGGTCAATAGCTTCATAGGTGGGGCCTGCAGTAATGAGGATCTTTTTGCCTGCTAAGACTTTAGCTTGGAAAAAGGCAACTACGCCTTCAAGAATTTCTTTAGCTTCTAGCATGCGCCCCATACCATTTTCACCGCAGGCTTGAGAACCGCTAGTGGGGCCAAGGACATGAATTTGATTTGTTTGAAGTGTTTGAATGTTTTTTTGTGTGGCAGTGTTTTCCCACATTTGTTTATTCATGGCAGGTACCACGATAAGTGGGCATTCGCGGGCAAGACACATCACACTAATTAAATCATCGGCTAAACCTAGAGCAATCTTCGCCATCATGTCAGCGCTGGCAGGCGCAACCAAGATGAGGTCAGCTTTTCTTGATAGCTCTATATGAGCCATATTATTGGGGATGCGAGCATCCCATTGATTGATGTACACCGGCTTGCCTGTTAGGGCTTGCATGGTGACTGGTGTCATAAATTGCGTAGCGGCATCACTCATTGCCACTTGTACGCTAGCACCATGTTGAATTAATAGACGTGCTAGTTCTGCCACTTTAAATGCAGCAATGCCACCTGACATAGCAAGTAGTATGTGTTTGCCTTGAAGTGAGTTCATGGGTCTTATTTAGCCTTTGATTTACTTATTAACACGTTTGATTTCATCAAAGATTAACAGAAGTACGCCCATAGTGATGGCGCTGTCAGCAATGTTGAATGCTGGCCAATGCCAATGCAAGTAGTAGATATCTATAAAATCAACCACGGCACCATAGGCCACTCGGTCTATCACATTGCCGATTGCACCACTAAGTATGAAGCTCATGGCTAAGCAGAATAAAGTTTGTTGGGGGTTTTTGCGAATCAGCCAAGCTATAAAAAGTGCTGCCGCAATACCTAAGCCAGTAAAAAACCAACGTTGCCAGCCGCCTGCTTGTGCTAAAAAAGAAAATGCTGCCCCAGGGTTGTAAACCAACGTCCAATTAAGAAAGCTTGTTACTGGATTGGCAACGCCTTCAATTAAATTACCTTTAGCAAGTATTTTGCTTAGTTGATCAATGGCTAAAAGCAGTCCTGAGAAACCTAGCCAAAGCAAAAAGGTTTGTTTGCCAGCGCCGTTGCTTAATTTATTTGAGCGTGCCATTGTTAATCAAACTCCTTGTAGATCTAAGCGATGTGACGCTCTTCGCCAGCGCCGAATAGGTTGCTTGTGCAGCGTCCGCATAGTGTTGGGTGGGCTGAATCGTGCCCCACGTCGTCACGATAATGCCAGCAACGACCACACTTCTCATGTTCTGAAGACTTCACTGATATTTGAATATGAGTAAGACCATCTTTGGCTTCAACGGTGGCGCTCGATGTAATAGTGATAAAGCGTAAGTCGTTACCTAATGATTGCAATAATTGAGCATCAGATGGGTTTGCAAGAATATGAATCTCTGCTTGTAGTGATGAGCCAACCTTGCCAGCTTCGCGTTCATTTTCAATGGCTTTGGTGATGTCTGATCTGATCGATCTGATCTGAGACCATTTTTTAAGTAACGCGTCTGCTGAAGCAATCTCAGGCAACTGGTAAAACTCTTCTGTGAAGATGGTGTCTTGGCTGCCTGTGTTGTGTGCAAATATCTTCCATGCTTCTTCTGCTGTAAATGACAAAAATGGTGCCATTAGCCTTAGGAAAGATTGGGTAATGTGGAATAAAGCATTTTGAGCCGATCTTCTTGATGGGGCATCTGCAGATAATGTGTAGAGGCGATCTTTCAGAATATCAAGATAAAAGCCCCCCATATCTTCTGAGCAGAATGTCATTAAGCGTGAAACAGCTGGGTGGAATTCATAGCGGTTGTAGTGTGCTATTAAATCATTTTGGACAGATTGAGTTAGTGCCAATGCGTATTGATCGATTTCTAGCCAATCTTTTGCATCCATCTGATGTTGGGTGATATCAAAGTCAGATAGATTCGCCAGTAAGAAGCGCAAAGTATTGCGAATACGCCTATAGCTCTCAACAACGCGTTTTAAAATCTCATCGGAAATTGTCATTTCTCCTGAGTAGTCTGTAGAAGCTACCCATAAGCGAATAATTTCTGCGCCCATTTTGTCGGCAACCTCTTGTGGCGCGATCACGTTGCCAATCGACTTACTCATTTTCCGACCTTGGCCATCTACAGTAAAGCCGTGTGTGAGTAGGGCTTTGTAGGGTGGTTTGCCATCAAGCATTGCGCCGGTGAGTAAAGATGAGTGGAACCAGCCGCGGTGTTGGTCTGAGCCTTCGAGATAAAGATCTGCCCATCTACCATCGGCATTTTGACGACTTGAATCTTCTAAGGTCTTTGCATGTGAGCCACGAATAACGTGCCAATGCGTTGTTCCTGAGTCAAACCAAACATCTAACGTATCTTTATTTTTCTCGTACATGCTAGCTTCATCACCTAACATGTCATTGATGTCGATTGCTTGCCAAGCTTCGATACCTTCTTTTTCAATGCGAGCTGCAATTTTCTCTAATAGCTCAGGTGTGCGAGGGTGAAGTTCGCCAGTTTCTTTATGAATGAAAAACGCCATCGGCACACCCCATTGGCGCTGCCTTGACAAAGTCCAGTCTGGCCTATTCGCAATCATGCTGTGTAAACGTTGTTTACCCCAGGCCGGGTAAAACTCTGTTGCCTCAATCCCAGCTAGCGCAGTTTCTCTTAAAGTTTTACCCACTAGCGGTTGTTTGTCCATGCTAGCGAACCACTGTGCCGTTGCGCGATATACCACTGGGGTTTTATGTCTCCAGCAGTGCATGTATGAGTGATTTAATTTTGCTGAGTTGAGTAGTGATCCAACTTCCTTGAGGGCTTCAACAATGTGAGGATTAGCTTTCCAAATTGATTGGCCAGCAAAGAGTGGTAGCCAAGAAGCATAAACACCATCACCCATGACAGGATTTAAGATATCTTGGTCTTTTAATCCGTGTGCTTTACATGATTTAAAGTCTTCCTCACCATAGGCTGGTGCCGAATGAACTAGACCTGTACCGCTATCAATCGTGACATATTCAGCCAAATAAATTGGCGAACGTCTTTGGTAGCCCTCATGAGCTTTTGCTAGGGGATGATGAAACTCAATACCGCCTAATGCTTGCCCTTTGCACGTCGCAATGATTGTGCCTTCAAGATCGTAATCTTTTAAGCAGAACTCTACGCGATCTTTAGCCAAAATTAATAAACCCTTAGGGGTGTCTACTAAAGCGTATTCGATTTCAGGGTGTAGGTTAAGGGCTTGATTGGAGGGTAGTGTCCACGGTGTGGTTGTCCAAATAACAGCCATACCTTCATTTTTTGGAAGATGGCTTAAGTTAAATGCTGTTGCGATTAACGAAAGCTGATCTTCAGGGAATGCAAACCCAACATCGACTGCAATATCAACTTTATCTTGGTATTCCACTTCTGCTTCAGCTAAAGCTGAGCCGCAGTCAAAACACCAATTCACAGGTTTTAGGCCTCTGAAAACATAACCTTTTTCTAAAATTTTTCCTAATGCTCTTACTTCATCCGCTTCATTTTTAAAGTTCATGGTGAGGTAAGGGTTTTCCCAATCACCAAGTACGCCTAAACGTTCAAAATCTTTTTTCTGTTTTTCAATTTGCACCGCCGCATAAGCCCGAGCTTTTGCCTGTACTTCTGCTGTTGGTAAGTGCTTGCCAAATTGTTTTTCAATCTGAATCTCGATGGGCATGCCGTGACAATCCCAGCCTGGGACATACAGAGCATCAAAACCAGAGAATCCTTTGGCTTTAACAATCATATCTTTCAAGATTTTATTCACGGCATGGCCAATATGAATATCGCCATTCGCATAAGGAGGGCCGTCATGCAAAATAAATGTTTTTTTACCCGCTTTGGCCGCTCTAATTTTTTGATAAATATTTTTTTCTTGCCATTCCTTAACCCAAAGAGGCTCGCGCTTAGGTAAGTCACCTCTCATTGGAAAAGTTGTATCAAGTAAGTTGACGGGGTAATTATTTTTTTTATCAGACATGATTGTTTATTTCAAAGTAATTTTTTGCTGCCACTGCATCTTCATGAATGGCTTGTTTTAGAGTTTCTAAATCGTTATATTTTTCTTCATTTCTTATTTTTTGGATTAGTTCAATTTGAACTAATTTGCCATAAACAGTTTCATGAAAATTAAAAATGTGGACTTCCAGCAAGTACCTTCCTGAATCATCGACTGTTGGCCTTTGTCCTAAGCTTGCAACGGCTGGTAGTGGATTGTCGCTTAAGCCGTGAACCTGAGCTATAAAAATTCCCTGGGCTGCTGGTTTTCTTTTATGAAGGCGGTTAGCCATTGAGATATTCAGAGTGGGGAAACCAAGGTCTCGACCTAGTTTTTGGCCATGTAGTACATGGCCGCTAAGGGTGTAGGGTCTACCTAATAGGCGTTGAGTTAATTCAAGATCTCCGGCTGTGAGCGCTGCTCTAGTGGCTGAGCTTGAGATGCGCGCACCTTCTTCTGTTAGCGTATCCATCCGCTCAACTTCAAACCCCCATCGCTTTCCGCTATCCACAAGTGATTGGAAGTTTCCTGCTCGCTTAGCGCCATAGTGGAAATCGTCACCAATAAGAATATATTTAACTTGCAGGCCTTTTACCAAGATTTGTTCCACAAACGCATCAGGCGTGAGTGAGGCGAACGCTTGATTAAAGTGCTCTACAAGTACATGGTTGATGCCACTTGATTGAAGTGCTTGTAACTTATCTCTGAGACCTAAGATTCTGGCGGGCGCTTTTTCGGGTGAGAAATACTCGATCGGGTGTGGTTCAAATGTCATGACACATGATTGAAGTTGCTTCTCATGAGCCTTATCCACAAGCTTTTTAAGCAATGCCTGATGCCCCCGATGCACGCCATCAAAATTGCCGATGGTGAGAGCGCAGGGGGTCCAATTAGTGACGTGAGGGGTGCCTCTAATTACCTTCATGTTGAGGTATGAATTATATTGGCGGGCATGACTTCAATTGTTATTCTTATTTCAGGTCGTGGCTCCAACATGGAAGCCATTGTTAAAACTGCCCAAAAAGATGCTTGGCCAGCCAAGATTGCAGCTGTTATTTCTAATCGGCCAGATGCCTCAGGCCTTGATTTTGCAAGGTCTCATGGGATTCCTGTAGCTGTTTTAGACCACAAAGACTTTAAAGACCGTACTGAATTTGATCACAAATTAGCCGAGTTAATTGACTCATATTCACCTGATCTAGTAGTTTTGGCAGGGTTTATGAGGATTTTGACGGGGGATTTTGTGCGTCATTACGAGGGTAGGTTGCTAAATATTCATCCCTCTTTACTGCCTTTATTCCCCGGTTTGCATACGCATGAGCAGGCTTTAGCTGCTGGCGTAGCTGAACATGGCGCAACTGTTCATTTTGTTACAGAGGCCTTAGATCATGGTCCAATGGTCATTCAAGCCTCTGTTCCTGTGCTTCCTGGAGATGATGCAGACCTCTTGGCTAAGAGGGTTTTGAAGCAAGAACACATTATTTATCCCCGCGCTGTACGCTGGTTCATTGATAATCGTATTTTTATTGACCAGGGTCGTGTCCTGGTGAATCCACCAGAGTCCCAATTACTCGTATCTCAGGATAAGTAACCCCATGCGTATTGATCAAAAAGCGGTAGCAGCAAGAGCAAAGGCTTTGCCGCAACATGTTGAGCACCTTTCTGTCTTAATTACAGAGCTTGCTCGTTTTGCCCACCCAGCAGATATGGTCGTGAGCCGTTATTTCCGTTCCCAGCCTAAGTTGGGTAACCGTGACAGGGCATTGATTGCCGAGGCTTCATTTGCTTTTTTGCGCCGTAAGACGGAGATTTCTCAATTTGCGGAGAGTGGCCAGGGGCCTTTGGGCCGCCGATTGGCATTGTTAGCCCTTTTTATCATCATGGTTGAAAGTGGTTTGGGTTCGGGTAATCGTGCTGAAAGTGCTTTAGCGGATTTGGCTTTTGTGGTTCACCCAGGTGAGATCGACTGGTTGCAGCGTTTTGGCACGATTGAGCGTGAGTCGTTGGCACCTCTAACGAGGGTTAATTTGCCCGAGTGGATTTGGAGTGCTTTAGGTTCTTCTGTGTCCAAAGACCAATGTCTGCCGCTGGCGGAGGCGATGCTGAAGGCTGCGCCATTAGATTTGCGCGTCAACACCATTAAAGCGACGAGAGAAGAGCTTCTAGGGGCTCTAAACAACCTTGGTGGTCGATATGCTGCTGAGCCTACCCCTTATGCGCCCAATGGTGTGCGGTTAAAAGGCAAGCCCGCTTTGCAGACCCAAGAGTTCTTTAAGCAAGGGTTGGTAGAGGTTCAGGACGAGGGTAGTCAGTTGTTGAGCATGTTGTTAGAGCCTAAGCGTGGCGAGATGGTTGTAGATTTTTGTGCTGGTGCTGGCGGTAAGACTTTGTCGTTGGGTGCCATGATGCGCTCTACTGGTCGTTTGTATGCTTTTGACGTCTCGGAGAAGCGTTTAGCTAATCTGAAGCCGCGCTTGGCAAAAAGTGGCTTATCAAATGTTCATCCAGTATGGATTGATAACGAAAATGATGCCAAGGTTAAGCGTTTGGCTGGAAAAATTGATCGTGTTTTGGTGGATGCTCCATGTAGCGGTTTGGGAACCTTGCGGAGAAATCCAGACTTGAAATGGCGCCAGTCTCCACAAAGTGTTGCTGAGTTAACCCAAAAACAGTTATCGATTCTTCAGTCTGCATCACGTTTATTAAAACCAGGCGGGCGTTTGGTCTATGCGACTTGCAGCTTGATTCGTCAAGAAAATCAAGGGGTTGTAGAGGAATTTTTAGCATCTAACCCTAATTTTGAGTTGAAAGATCCTAAGGAAGTTTTAAGAGATACTTTTCCAGTAATGGGGCAATTGCCGATTGGGGCAAGTGCTGACTCTAGTTGGTGGCAGCTATTCCCCCATCAACATGGGACAGATGGATTCTTTGGGGCCATTTTAGAGCGCAAGGCTTAAAAGTTATTAATTTTCTTTAATTAATGCTTAAAAGTAGTGATTTAAGTCAAAATCCTTCTATAACGTCGGGGCAATAAACCTTAATTTTTGGTAAAATAGTCTCTTATACGTTTAAAGAGGGATGTAGCCTAATGGCTTTTTTAGAATCAATACGAGATCTTGTTTTGCAGTGGTTGGCTCATGGTTACCTTAACTGGGGTTGGGGTCAGACGCTTGTTTTTACACTGGTGGTCACTCATATTACGATTGCTGCTGTAACAATTTTCTTGCATCGATGCCAGGCCCATCGAGCGCTAGAGCTACACGCTATTCCTTCACATTTTTTCCGTTTTTGGCTTTGGTTAACGACCGGTATGGTGACCAAGCAGTGGGCTGCGATTCATCGCAAGCATCATGCTAAGTGTGAAACGGTGGATGACCCTCATAGCCCTCAAGTTTTAGGTATCAATACGGTTTTGTCACGTGGTGCTGAACTTTACCGTGCTGAAGCTAAAAATGCCGAGACTATTGAAAAATTTGGTCATGGCACACCTGATGATTGGATTGAACACAACTTGTATTCCAGATTCCAGTGGCAGGGCGTGGCTTTGATGCTAATTATTGATTTGTTCTTGTTTGGTGCTTTAGGCGCCACTGTTTGGGCGGTCCAGATGTTGTGGATTCCAATTACAGCTGCAGGCATCATTAATGGAATTGGTCATTATTGGGGTTACCGCAATTATGATTGTGAAGATGCTTCTACTAACATCCTGCCGTGGGGCATTATTATTGGCGGCGAAGAGTTGCATAATAACCATCACACATATGCAACAAGCGCGAAGCTATCTAATAAGTGGTATGAATTTGATATTGGCTGGGCCTATATTCGGATGCTTGAAGTGCTTGGCTTGGCAAAAGTTAAGAAACTGCCCCCTAAGCCTGTTTTAAGCGATGTACGCCAAGCCTCAGAGCAAACATTACAAGCGGTTATTGCGAATCGTTATGAGGTTATGGCTCGCTATGCTAAGGTTTTGCGGATGACCTTTGACCAAGAGGTGCAGCAGATGCGAGAGTTAGCGGTGCAATTTGCTGATCGCGGTGCGTGGTTATATAAGGACGAGGTAAAGTTAAGTGCAGAAGAAAAGCTGCGCTTAGAAAAGCTGATGGTTGCTAATAAATCTGTGCAGTTAATGGTTGAGATGCGTCGTGACTTGGCTGCTTTGTGGGAGAGATCTCATGTCACCAAAGAACAATTGCTGGCGCGCTTGCAGGAATGGTGCCACAAAGCTGAGGCAAGTGGCTTAGCAAGTTTGCATGATTTTTCATTACGCTTGCGACGTTATGCTGCTTAAACGCAATGATATAAATAGCGTAGGCAACAAAAAACCCGCTTTAAGCGGGTTTTTTTAATGCTGCTAAAAAACTAAATACGATCATTCAGTTATTTAATTTTTGTTTCTTTGTATGAAACATGCTTGCGAGCTTTTGGATCAAACTTCATGATTTCCATTTTCTCTGGCATGTTGCGTTTGTTTTTTGTTGTTGTGTAGAAGTGACCTGTACCAGCTGTCGATTCTAACTTGATCTTTTCGCGACCACCTTTAGCCATTTTGTTGCTCCTTAGATTTCACCGCGAGCACGCAAATCAACCAAAACTGCGTCGATGCCTACTTTATCGATTAAGCGAAGACCAGCATTGGTAATGCGTAAGCTTACCCAGCGGTTTTCTGATTCAACCCAAAAACGACGGTTTTGCAAATTAGGCAAAAAGCGACGTTTAGTCTTATTGTTAGCGTGGGAAACATTGTTGCCGACCATCGGCTTCTTCCCGGTGACTTGGCATACTCTTGCCATGACACACTCCTTGAAATGCGAAAAAAAGAGATTGTAGCAGGTGGAACAAAACAATGCCACTACTTCACCTGTATTTTTCCTGACTTTCTTCTGTTAAAAATAGAATAACCTTTAAAAATATGGAGTTAAAGGGATTTTTAGGACTTGCTTAGGTTTGTTAGTGTGCGCTAGCTTATTCCGGAAAAATTGCCATTTCTAGCATTGAAATAGCCCCATTTTTTGAAACAATACAGTGGTCAAGCAGTTGGACTTCTATCAGCGCTAAAGATTTGGCCAGCGTTTTTGTCATTTCAAGATCCTCTTTGCTTGGGTTTAGATCGCCACTGGGGTGGTTGTGAGCAACAATTAAGTTGCTGCAATTTCTGAGTAGGCAGGCTTTTGCTACCTCGCGGATATAGATGGTTGTTTGGTTAATGGAGCCTCTAAAAATTTCCTCGCTATGTATCAAGCGATGGTGGATATCTAAATATAAGCATATAAATACTTCATGATCTTTATGGCCAATCGTATTGATTAAAAAAGACTTCACCATGTCAATTGATCCAAGTACATCTTGCCGTTGTAATTGCTCTTGCTGACCACGTCTTACGAGTTCGTGAGTGGCTCTAAGTTGAGACCATTTTGATATGCCAATACCTTTGAAATCTTTAAATGCATCGAACCCTGAGTTAAGGATGGATGTGATGGAGCCAAAGTAAGTTAGTAATTTTTTGGAAAGTTCTAAAGAATTTTCTCCATGGCTTCCTGTGCGAATAATGATCGCTAAGAGCTCTGCATCATTGAGAGAGTTGGGCCCTGTTTTTAGGAGTTTTTCTCTTGGCTGATATTGCTTGCCCCAAAGTTTGATGGAAGTTTGTGCATTTTTATCGGGCGTGGCTAAAATGACATCATGACTGATACTAATACCACTGGTGATACTGGCAACCTCGTTGTGACAGCGACTTCTTATTTGACTCTCAATTACCGCATTGGTTTGCCTGAGGGCGGAGATTTGATTAATACCTTTGAGGATAAACCTGCCACTTTGATGATGGGGTCCGGTCAATTTTCTCCTGGGTTGGAGCAAGCATTGCTCGGGATGTGTGTGGGCGAAAGAAAAACTTTTACGCTTGAGCCTGAGTCTGCGTATGGGATTAAAAATCCAGAATTGATTCGTCGCATTTCGTTGAAAACACTGCGCGAAAATAGTTCCCCAGATGAAGATTATTTGCCTGGCGATATGATTGAATTTAATGCGCCGAACGGTGCAACTTATTCTGGAACCCTGATTTCTATTGATGAAGAGTCCGCACTGTTTGACTTCAATCATCCTTTGTCTGGTAAGTCGATCCAGTTGGAAGCGCAAATCATAGGCATTCTTTAAATGACAGAGCTTAATCAAGCAATAAATGATGAAATCTTGTTGGCTCAACCAAGAGGTTTTTGTGCGGGGGTGGATCGCGCCATCACTATCGTTGAACAGGCTTTGTTGAAGTTTGGAGCGCCAATTTACGTTAGGCACGAGATTGTTCATAACGCTTATGTTGTTGAGGATTTGCGCAAACGTGGCGCCATTTTTGTGGATGAGCTGTCTGAGGTTCCTGTTGGTAGTACGGTGATTTTTAGCGCGCATGGGGTTTCGCCGGCTGTTAGGCAAGAGGCCGAAACTAGAGGTCTGAAGATATTTGATGCAACTTGCCCTTTGGTAACAAAAGTGCATGTTGAGGTGATGAAGATGCGTAGAGAGGGTATGCAAATCATCATGATTGGTCATAAGGGTCATCCTGAAGTTGAGGGCACCATGGGCCAGGCGCCTGAAGGCATTCAACTGGTGGAGACTGTGGATGATGTGGCTACGTTAACCATGCCTAGTCATACCCCGATTGCTTATGTCACGCAAACTACTTTATCGGTTGATGAAACAAAGGAAATTGTTGAGGCATTAAAGGCTAAATTTCCAGAAATTCAACAACCCAAAAAGCAAGATATTTGTTACGCCACTCAAAATAGGCAAGATGCAGTTAAGTTCATGGCCCCACAGGTTGATTTAGTTATTGTCGTGGGCAGTCCGAATAGCTCTAACTCTAATCGTTTGAGAGAATTATCTGAAAAGTTGGGTGTTGTTTCTTACATGATTGATCATCCAGATCAAATCCAGGCAGATTGGTTTGTAAATAAGAAGCGCATAGGGTTAACGGCGGGAGCTTCAGCTCCTGAGAGCTTGGCTCAATCAATTATCGACCGTATTAAAGAGTTGGGGCCGCGTACGGTTAGAAACCTTGATGGCATTGTTGAAAATACGGCATTCCCATTACCTAAGGGCCTTAACTAAGTGCGCATGATCTAATCAAAATGAATGCGGTTATTCATTTGAAATAAAAAGCGGCCTAAGCCGCTTTTTATTCTCATGGGTCGAATGACTTATTGCATCTCTTTGAGAATACCTTTTAGCATCTCTGCCATTTGTTTTAGTTCTTCTCTGCTTGTGTTGAGTGCTGGCATAAAACGAAGAAGATTAGGTCTTGGCGAGTTCAGTAGCAAACCAATGGGCTCTAAATTGCGAGCGCGTTCAACGATTTCAGGGCCGATATCTTTATTTAATTGAAGGGCTCTTAGTAAACCTTCGCCCCGTTCACCATCAAAACCAAATTCATCGCTAATTTCTAGCAATAGTTCTCTTAAGTAGGCACCCTTGGCAACGACTTCTTCTAGGAAGCCTGGGGCAAGTAATTGTTCAATGACGCTACAGCCAACAGCCGTCATTAATGGGTTGCCATTGTAGGTGCCGCCTTGGTCACCTGGCTCAAAGCAGGCCACTGCATCCGTCGCTAATAGTGCTGCTAGAGGAACACCGCCACCAATACCTTTACCAAGAGTCATGATGTCTGGTGTGATGTTGTAGAGTTGGTGGCCAAATAGTTTGCCTGTGCGACCGCAGCCAGTTTGTACTTCATCAACCATTAACAAGATATTTTTTTCTTTTGTTAATTGACGTAACTGACGCATAAATTCATGGTCAGATGGAATAACGCCACCTTCTCCTTGAACTGGTTCTAGCATGATGCCAACTGTTTTTTCATTGATCAGTTTTTTAACTGATTCGATATCGTTGAGTTCTGCTTTAGGAAAGCCTGGTACTTGTGGGGCGTACATCGTGTCCCAGCCATCTTTCCCTGAAGCGCTCATCGTTGCAATCGTTCGGCCATGAAAGCCATGATTGAATGTGATGATTTCGTAAGCACCATTTTTGTGAATTTTCCCCCATTTGCGGGCTAATTTAATGGCGCCTTCATTGGCTTCGGCGCCGCTGTTAGCAAAGAAAACTTTATTAAAGCAGCTGTTGGCTGTTAAGAGATCAGCTAACTTAATCATCGGTTCGTTATAGAAAGCCGGGCTGGGATTAATCACCTTGCGAGCTTGCTTTTCTAGTGCGGCAATCATTCCTGGGTTTGAGTGACCAAGGCAATTCACTGCCCAGCCTTGTAAAAAGTCTAGGTATTTTTTGCCGTTATGGTCTGTTAACCAAGAGCCCTGGCCTTCTGTAAAAACCAGTTCTGGGCGTTTTGTGATGTACATCACTGAATGAGTATCAATATTCATAGGGCTTTTGTTATGGTTCATTGACGAAGGGTAACAGAATAATCTTAAGGATTTATGGCAGATTTTTTGGCTAAATCAGCAGCAGAGGTAAATGCATCTGCATAAAACTCACCATCAGGCAGCTTACATTTTGCGACAAAATCATTTTTAGCAGATTCAACCACAATAGGGGCGCCGCAGGCGTATACCTGGTAGTTAGACATGTCTGGGTGATCAGCTAGAGCTGCTAAGTGAACGAATCCAGTGCGTCCAGTCCAGTTGTCTTCAGGAAGCGCGTCAGAGGCCACAGGGATGTATTTAAAGTTAGGGATTTCTTTTTCCCAAGATTGGCACAATTCATCTTTATAAAAGTCTTTTGGTCGACGGCCTCCCCAGTACAAACTGATAGGTCGTTGAATACCTTGGTGACGCATGTGCTCAATGATGCCTTTAATTGGGGCGAAGCCCGTACCTGAAGCAATAAAGATAATCGGCTTTTGAGAATCTTCGCGCAAGAAGAAGCTACCAAGTGGCCCCTCAAAACGCAAAATATCTTTTTCTTTCATCATGGTGCCAGATTCGCTGCTACCAAATACAAAGTCAGTGAAGGACCCGCCAGGCATATGACGAATATGTAATTCGATAGGGCCTTCTTCATGAGGTGCGCTCGCTAGGGAATAGGCACGACGTTTATCTTTAAGTAGGAACTCAATATATTGACCCGCTACAAATTGAAACTTTTCCGTTGCAGGCAATTGAAGTTTGACAATGACCACATCATCAGTAACACGCTCAAGACTGCTGACACGACATGGAATTTTTTTAACAGGAATATCGCCCAGCCCCTCAACTTCTCGAACATCAATAATGAGGTCAGATTGGGGTTTGGCGCAGCAAAAGAGTGCGCAACCATCTAGAGCTTCTTCGGGGCTGAGTGCTTTTTCATTATGATTGCCGTGGGTGACTTGACCACTCTCAACTTTGCCTTTGCATGAGCCGCAAGCACCATTTTTACAACCATAAGGCAAATTAATGCCTTGTCGAATGGCTGCCTCAAGAACTGTTTCGTCAGGTGCGGCGTTAAAAATTTTGCCGCTATTTTTTAGAGTTATTTGATAAGACACACACATTCCTTTTTAAAGCATTACGATTGAGCTCATGCAACATTTAGGTAAACCCAGAATTTTAATAGTTGGCTGCGGTGATGTTGGTCTGCGGTTGCTTCCTCAATTAACGCCTTCTTACAAGGTGTTTGCCTTGACGTCTTCAGAAGATCGGGCGCCTTTATTGCGGCAAGCTGGGGCAATTCCTGTAATTGGAAATTTAGACCAGGCTGACACTTTATGGCGGTTACCGCAGTTAGCTTCACGAGTGATCCACCTTGCCCCTCCGCCAGCGGTAGGGAAGATAGATACGCGCACGCACAACTTACTCCGGATTTTAGCCCAGCGGAGCAGATTTATCAGGCAACTCATCTATATCAGTACAACGGGTGTTTATGGAGATTGTGCTGGTGCATGGATTGATGAGACAAAGGGAGTCAACCCGCAAAGTCTAAGAGCTCAGAGGCGAGTGTCTGCAGAGGCTCAAATTAGGGCTTGGTCTAGCCAAACGGGGGTATCAGCACATATTTTGAGAGTGCCAGGTATCTATGCACAAGATCGTTTGCCGCTAGAGCGGATTCGCCGCGGCACACCTGCATTGTCCGCAGATGAAGATGTTTATACCAATCATATTCATGCGGATGATTTAGCCAGATTAATTAAGTGGGTACTTTATCGGGCTAAACCTCAGAGAGTTATGAATGCTTGTGACGATAGCCAAATGAAAATGGGCGATTATTTTGATGCAGTAGCTGCAACATTTCAATTACCTCGCCCACCGCGCTTATCTAGACAAGAGTTGGAGTTAACCATGGACCCAGTCATGCTGTCTTTCATGAGTGAGTCGAGGCGGATCGAAAATGACCGCTTACGGGAGATTGGGTTCCGCCTTCAATATCCAACTGTTGATGATTATTTGAATTTTATTTCCAAGTATCTTTTAAGCCCACGCAACGATTAAATACGGGGTGTTCAGGTGTATGGTCGTTACGATCAGCTACAAAATAACCATGACGCTCAAATTGGAAGCGTTGCTCAGGAGCCACATTTGAAAGGCTTGGTTCAATGTAACAAGTCCAAATTTCTTTTGAATTAGGATTTAAGGCTTCTAAAAAGTTTTTATCGCCACTATCAGGGTGAGGGTCTGTAAATAGCCTATCGTAAATGCGCACTTCAGCTTTAATTGCTGTTTTTGCGCTAACCCAATGTAAATTGCCTTTAACTTTGTAGTTGTCAGAACCTGGTGTTCCACTCTTACTATCTGGAAAATAGTTGGCATGAACTGCTAATACTTGACCGTTAGCATCAACATCATAGCCGGTACATTCGATAACAAATCCATGTCGTAAGCGAACCCGGCTGCCGGGTTGGCCATCTTTAGGTGGGGTTAATCTGAAAAAACCTTTGATGGGTTCAACCATGAAGTCATCCGCTTCAATCCATAACTCTTTGGTGAGATTAAATTCGCGGCGTCCCCAATCCTCATGATGCGGGTGTTTAGGTGCTGAACATGGCTCAGCATGGGTGTCATCAAAATTATCTAGAATTAACTTAAGTGGTTTTAGTACTGCGAAGGCTCTTTCAGCTCGAACATCTAAATCGTCACGCAGTGCTTGTTCAAGGACCGACATATCAATCCAGCTATCCGCTTTAGATACGCCAATTCTTTCGCAGAATAAGCGTAAGCTTTCTGGTGTGAAGCCTCTGCGGCGAATGCCGACAATGGTTGGTAAGCGGGGGTCATCCCAGCCATCCACACGTTTTTCGTCAACTAGTTGTAATAGCTTTCGTTTACTAGTGATGGCATAAGTAAGATTTAAGCGTGCAAACTCGTACTGTTTAGGTAGGGGGTCCTTAAATACACCGGCTTCTTTTAGAGCCTCAAGTACCCAATCATATAGAGGGCGATTATTCTCGAATTCTAAAGTGCAAATCGAGTGAGTGATGTTTTCAAGCGCATCTGAAATGCAATGCGTGAAATCGTAGAGTGGGTAAATACACCATTTATCACCAGTTCTATGGTGGTGCGCATGTCGAATACGATAGATCACTGGGTCACGCATCACAATGTTGGGATGCGTCATATCAATTTTCAAACGCAGAACCAACGCCCCATCAGGGTACTTGCCGGCTTTCATGGCTCTGAATAGTTCAAGACTTTCAGCAACTGGGCGATCTCTAAAGGGACTATTTTTGCCTAGCTCAGAGAAGTTGCCTCGGTTTTTATGAATTTCATCCGCTGTTTGACCATCTACATAAGCTTTGCCGGTCTGAATGAGTGCTTCAGCAAATTCATAGAGTTTGTCGAAGTAGTCACTCGCGTAATGTTGATGAGTTACACCATCTTTAACCCAATCAAACCCTAGCCAATGGACGGCATCTATGATGCTATCGACATATTCGGTTTCTTCTTTGGTGGGGTTGGTATCGTCAAATCGTAAATGGCAGCGCGCACCGTTAGGCGCTTGAGCGTAGTCGCGAGCTAAACCAAAGTTGAGGCAGATACTCTTCGCATGGCCAATGTGCAAGTAACCATTGGGTTCTGGTGGGAAGCGTGTAATAACGCTGGGTAAAGGCTTGCCAGCAGCATCGATACGGTTAGCGTGCTTTTGAGTGCTTAGGTCACCATCAATAATTTGGCGCAAAAAATTCGAGACCTCGGGGGTCTCGAATTTTGAAGGATTTGGGTTCTTCTTTTCAGACATACCCACATTGTAGATTTATTCTTCGACGAAAGCTTCTTCTCGTGTTTTCTTAACTGCTGGCAAGGTCACAATGACAACCAACGCTGCTGCAGCAATTAAAAGACCTAAAGAGAGTGGGCGAGTAAAGAATACAGTGAAATCGCCTCTAGCTAAGAGCATGGCCCGACGGAAATTCTCTTCCATCATGGGTCCTAAAACAAAACCTAAGAGTAATGGTGCGCCTTCACACCCAAGCTTGGTAAAGAGGTAACCAATAATGCCAAAGGCAGCAGTTAGATAGATGTCAAAGGTGGTGTTATTGACTGTATAAACGCCAATACAGCAGAAGACAAGAATCGCTGGGTATAAATGCTTGTAAGGGATTGTTAATAGCTTTACCCATACGCCAATCATCGGTAGATTCAAGACAATCAACATCAAGTTACCGATCCACATGGAGGCGATAAGTCCCCAGAATAGAGCGGGGTTAGAGCTCATCACCTGCGGACCAGGTTGAATGTTATGAATCGTCATGGCGCCTACCATCAAGGCCATGACGGCATTAGGTGGGATACCTAAAGTTAATAAAGGGATGAATGACGTTTGTGCTGCTGCGTTGTTGGCAGACTCTGGTCCAGCAACACCTTCGATAGCACCTTTACCAAATTCAGAGCTGTATTTTGAAGTTTTCTTTTCAAGTGAGTAAGCAGCAAAAGAAGCTAAAGCTGCGCCCCCGCCGGGTAAAACACCCAATAATGACCCGATGGTCGTGCCGCGCAAAATAGGTGGCACCATGCGTTTGAAATCTTCCTTGCTAGGCCATAGGCTTGAAACCTTATCCAAGAATGTTTCACGGTTTTCTTTTTGCTCTAGGTTCGTCATGATTTCAGCAAAACCAAACATACCCATTGCGACAGCTACGAAACCAATACCATCAGTGAGTTCTGGGATATCAAAGGAGTAGCGTGCAGTTCCAGAGTTAACGTCTGTACCCACTAGTCCTAGCAATAGACCAAGAACAATCATGGCAATTGCTTTTAGTAGGGATCCTGAAGCAAGAACAACGGCACCAATTAAACCTAAAACCATGAGAGAAAAGTACTCAGCAGGACCAAATTTAAATGCTAATTCTGATAAAGGTGCTGCAAACGCAGCCAATACCAAGGTGGCGGCGCAGCCAGCAAAGAAAGAGCCCATGCCAGCTGTGAATAAAGCTACACCTGCGCGACCACGTCTGGCCATTTGGTAGCCGTCAATCGCTGTAACCACCGAGGATGATTCTCCGGGGATATTCACAAGAATGGCTGTTGTGGAGCCACCGTATTGGGCGCCATAGTAGATGCCTGCTAACATAATGAGTGCAGCTACTGGAGGTAGTGCGTATGTGGCTGGCAATAGCATCGCAATTGTTGCAATTGGCCCTAAGCCAGGTAGTACGCCAATCAGAGTGCCAAGTACGCAACCAATTAAGCAATAAGCTAAGTTCTGAAGTGTTAGTGCAGTTGAGAAGCCTAGAGCTAAGTTATCTAATAATTCCATGATGAGCCCCTCTGTTTAAGCAGTAAAGAAACTTGGCCATACTTGGAACTGGAGTTTTAAGCCCCAGACAAAGGCCACATAAGCAATAACATTAAGGATCACCGCATTAAGAACGGTACCTTTCCAATGAAACTCATGGCTGGCCATAGCCGAAATGAACACCAATACGAAAAGTGACAGGACTAGGCCTAAGTCGGCTAAAACTACACCGAACAATACGACGGAGCCAGTAACCCATAGAACAGAAGGCCAATCCCATTTTGGGATGACATCTTGCTCGCTTTTTTTGGACAGTGCGCCCATGGTGACGATAGCGCCTAGGATGGCTAAAACAATGCCTAACCAGAAAGGGAAGAATCCTGGACCCATTTTTGCGGTGGTACCCATGTTGTATGTTGTGGCCACATATGAAAATATGAGACCGGTGACAACAAACATGAGGCCTGAGGCAAAGTCTTTTTGACTGCGAATTTGCATCTTAAGCTCCTCTTCATTTTTATTTGTATGTGCCTTACTGCGAAGCATTGTAAGCTTCATTAAAGGTTTATTGACACTTTTATTACCTAGGGTTTACACGGAAACGCTCGCTCTGAGCGATAATTGCGGCTATGAAAGTTACTCAAATTCGCGAAAATTTCCTTAAATTCTTTGAATCAAAAGGTCATCAAATTGTGTCCTCTAGCCCAGTGGTGCCTGGGGATGATCCAACCCTGTTATTTACAAATGCAGGTATGAATCAATTCAAAGACGTATTTCTTGGCTTTGACAAGCGCGCTTACTCCAGAGCAACTACAGCTCAGAAGTGTATTCGTGCTGGCGGTAAACATAATGATTTAGATAATGTTGGGTACACCGCACGTCATCACACTTTCTTTGAGATGTTGGGAAATTTTTCTTTTGGCGATTATTTCAAGCGTGATGCAATTACATACGCTTGGGAATTGTTGACGACTGTTTACAAATTGCCTGCTGACAAATTGTGGGTGACAGTCTATGCCGATGATGATGAAGCTTATGATATTTGGGCTAAAGAAGTTGGCGTGCCTACTGAGCGCATTATTCGCATTGGCGACAACAAAGGTGCGCGTTATGCATCAGATAACTTCTGGATGATGGGTGATACTGGTCCATGTGGTCCTTGCACTGAAATTTTCTATGATCACGGTGAAGATATTCCTGGTGGTCCACCAGGAAGTCCTGATGAAGATGGTGATCGCTATATTGAAATTTGGAATAACGTTTTCATGCAATTCAATCGCGATGAAGATGGGGTGATGCATCCATTACCCAAGCCAAGTGTTGATACAGGTATGGGCTTGGAACGTATTGCTGCCGTTTTACAGCATGTCCATTCGAATTATGAAATTGATTTATTTGTTAATTTATTGACAGCAGCAAAAGCGGCTGTTGATACTGCCGGAGCTGGCAATTGTGATTCAAATAGCCCATCACTTAAGGTGATTGCCGACCACATTCGCGCTTGTACATTTACGGTGGTTGATGGTGTGATTCCAGGTAATGCGGGGCGTGGTTATGTATTGCGTCGTATTACACGTCGTGCGATTCGCCATGGTTATAAGTTAGGTGCTCGCGCACCGTTTTTCCACAAACTCGTTCCTGCTTTAGTTAAGGAAATGGGGGATGCTTATCCCGAGCTTAAGGCTAATGAATCAAAAGTCATTGAAGTGCTTAGGCAGGAAGAGGAGCGGTTCTTTCAAACGATTGCTAATGGTATGGAAATTTTGGAAGCTGCTTTATCAGGTAGCTCTAAGGTAATTGATGGTGAAACAGCGTTCAAGTTGCATGACACATTTGGTTTTCCGTTGGATTTAACCGCTGATGTATGTCGTGAACGTGGAGTAACAGTCGATGAGGCAGGCTTTGAAGTTGCCATGAATCGCCAACGTGATCAAGCGAGAGCTGCTGGTAAATTCAAAATGTCGCAAGGCTTAGAATACAAGGGGGCGCCAACTGTATTCCATGGTTATGACTCATTAACCCAAGAGGGCGCCAAAGTTTTAGCCTTGTATGTCGATGGCACACAAGTTGAAATTGTTAAATCTGGTGACAGCGCTGTGGTTGTTCTAGATCACACACCTTTTTACGCTGAATCAGGTGGACAAGTGGGTGATGCAGGTGAGCTACGCAATGCCTCAAGCTTATTTGATGTTGAAGATACCCTGAAAATACAAGCTGATGTATTTGGGCATCATGGTCAAGTGTTAGAAGGTGAGCTCAAAGTTGGTGACCAACTTAATGCCAAAGTTAATGCTGAAAAAAGAGCAAGAACTATTCGGCATCACAGCGCTACTCATTTAATGCACAAAGCATTAAGAGAAGTCTTGGGTACACATGTTCAGCAAAAAGGCTCTTTGGTTGATGCTGATAAAACTCGCTTTGACTTTACACATACTAGTCCAATGACGGCAGATGAAATCCGACGAGTTGAAGAGATTGTTAATGCTGAAATTTTTGCTAATGCCCAAACATCTGCAAAGGTAATGAGTCTGGATGACGCCCAAAAAACTGGTGCGATGATGTTGTTTGGTGAGAAATACGGTGAAACCGTTCGTGTACTAGAGATTGGGTCTTCCAAAGAGTTGTGTGGTGGTACGCATGTACAGCGTACAGGTGACATCGGACTTTTTAAGATTCTTTCTGAAAGTGGTGTAGCAGCGGGTATTCGCCGTATTGAGGCTATAGCAGGTGACCGTGCTTTAACCTATTTGCAGCAGTTAGATGCTCAGATTAATCAGTTAGCTGCCAGTCTAAAGGCAACGCCCAATGATTTGGCTCAACGTATTAGCCAGCTACAGGAGCATGCTCGTTCTTTGGAGAAAGAGTTGGAGCGATTAGGCTCTAAGTTGGCAGCTAGTCAAGGTGATGAGTTGTTATCGCAAGCGGTTGAACTAAAGGGCATCAAGGTGTTAGCGGCCCAGTTAGATGGTGCTGACGCTAAGGTTTTAAGAGAAACTTTAGATCAATTAAAAAATAAATTGAAATCAGCGGCTATTGTTTTGGCATCTGTGCAAGATGGTAAGGTGCAGTTGGCTGCAGGTGTTACATCCGATGTGTTAGCGAAGGTGAAAGCTGGCGAATTAGTGAATTTTGTCGCTCAACAGGTGGGTGGTAAGGGTGGTGGTAAGCCAGATATGGCGATGGCTGGAGGTACTGACCCTAAAGGGCTTCAAGGTGCTTTGCAAAGTGTGCAGAATTGGGTGGCTGAGCGTCTATGACGATTCCAGATTTAGTCCATAAAGAAGTGGATGCTAGCGGGCTAAATTGCCCGCTACCTATTTTGCGTGCAAAGAAGGCTTTAGCTGATATGCAAAGTGGCGAAGTTTTAAAGATTACCGCCACTGATGGCGGTTCATCGCATGATTTCCCAACTTTTGCTAAGCAGACCGGTAATGAATTAATTGCTTCCGAGAATTTAGGTGAGGCTTTTGTGTTTTATTTGAAACGTCGCTAAAAAAGAGAAATTTCAATAAAAAGGGCTGATATCAATCAGCCCTTTTTATTGAGTAAAGATTTACTTTATCTATTTTTTAAAAAATCAGCGAAGCTATCTTTAACTTCGGGATGCCTTAGTGCAAATTCCACAGTCGCTTTAAGATAACCTAGCTTACTGCCGCAGTCATAACGGATACCCTCATACTCATATGCCAACACTTGCTCTTGTTGTAGAAGTGATTGGATGGCATCGGTTAGTTGTAGTTCCCCTCCAGCGCCAGGTTTGATTTGACGGATATGGTCAAAAATTCGTGAAGACAAAATATAGCGCCCTACTACCCCCATGTTTGAAGGTGCTTTTGCTGGCTCTGGTTTTTCAACGATGCCATTGAGCTTGTAAATGTGATCTTCGAATATCTTGCCATCAATAACTCCATAGGATTTACTTTGTTCTGGAGCAATTTTTTCTACACCAAGTATAGAGCTACGGTAATGTTGGTATTTATCAACCATTTGTTTCATGACAGGTACTTTTCCGTCTAGTAAGTCATCCGCCAAAATGACGGCAAATGGTTCGTCATCAATTAATTTTTCGGCGCACAGAACGGCGTGTCCTAAGCCTAATGCTTCTGGTTGACGGATGTAGATGCAGTCCACGTGACTTGGTTTGATACTTCTTACTAGCTGAAGCAGCTCTTGTTTATTTTTTGCTTCTAGTTCAGCCTCTAACTCATAGGCTTTATCAAAGTGATCCTCAATGGCTCGCTTGCTACGACCTGTAACAAAAATCATTTCTGTGATGCCAGCTGCCATCGCTTCTTCAACAGCATATTGAATTAAAGGCTTATCAACAACATTCAGCATTTCTTTTGGGCTAGCCTTGGTGGCAGGTAAAAACCGTGTGCCAAGACCAGCTACTGGGAAAACTGCTTTGGTAATAGTATTTTTCATAATTAAGATGGTAAACGACTTAATTGGTTTAGCAATTTTTCACGTAAAGACTCAAAGTCAGCTAAACGTTGCTTTTCTTGGATAACAACTGCTTCAGGTGCTCTTGCAACAAAACTCTCGTTAGTTAATTTTGAGTTGGCTTTAGTAATTTCAGTAGAGATGCGTTCAATCTCCTTGTTGAGGCGGGCACGTTCAGCTGCTGCATCAATTTCAACTTTCAGCATCATCTTGGTGTTGCCAACAATGGCTACCGGTGCCCCAGCACCATCTTTTTCTAACTGGGCATCATCTTCGTAAATCTTAACTTCTGATAGTTTTGCTAGTGCTTGGATATATGGAGCAGCCGTTTGTAAATATGAGAAATCTCCGCAAATATACAAAGGTACGCGTTGTGCGGGGGAGATTTGCATTTCACCACGTAAGTTGCGGCATGCATCAACCAGTGACTTGATTTCAGCAACCCATTTTTCGCTAGCCTCATCAATTTTTTCTGGCTGTGATGTTGGGTATGGTTGTAATGCAATAGTTTGTTTTTCTTGTTGAGTAATATTTTTGCCAGTCATCGGCGCTACGATTTGCCATAACTCTTCAGTAATAAAAGGAATGATAGGGTGCGCTAAGCGTAAGATGGTTTCAAGTACTCGCAATAAGGTTCTACGCGTGGCTCGTTGTTGAGCCGGCGTACCCTGCTGTAATTGAACCTTGGCTAGTTCTAAATACCAGTCACAGTACTCATCCCAAACAAATTGGTAGATAGAGGTGGCGATATTGTCAAAGCGATAATCGTTGAAACCCTTTGCAATATCAGCTTCTACTTTTTGCAGTAATGAGACGATCCAACGATCTGCAGCTGAAAAGTCTAAGTTGCCATCGGGACCGCAATCATTTTTACATTCGCCAAAGCCATTCTCATCAAGAGATCCCGGACAGTTCATGAGAACAAAGCGGGTGGCATTCCATAATTTATTGCAAAAATTTCTATAGCCTTCGCAACGTTTTTGATCAAAATTGATATTGCGACCTAGTGTGGCCATTGATGCAAATGTAAAGCGAAGCGCATCTGTGCCAAAAGCTGGGATCCCATCAGGGAATTCTTTTTTAGTTTTTTTGGCAATGCTTTCAGCTTGCTTTGGATTCATTAAGCCTGTCGTGCGTTTGGCTAATAAAGTATCTAACTCAATGCCATCAATCAAATCAATCGGGTCTAATGTATTGCCTTTTGATTTGCTCATTTTTTGGCCTTCTGCATCTCGCACAAGACCATGTACATAGACAGTTTCAAAAGGAATCTTGCCAGTAAAGTGACAAGTCATCATCACCATGCGGGCAACCCAGAAGAAAATAATATCAAAGCCAGTAACAAGGGCTGAAGAAGGTAAGAAGTGGGCTAACTCCGGTGTTTTTTCTGGCCATCCTAGTGATGAGAAGGGCACTAGGGCTGAGCTGAACCAAGTATCCAACACATCTTCATCTCTGCGTAAGCTGCCGTTGTAGCCATTAGCCTTTGCCTTAGTAAGGGCTTCCGATTCTGTGCGTGCTACAACAATCTTCCCATCGTCTTGGTACCAAGCAGGAATTTGGTGTCCCCACCATAGCTGCCGTGAGATACACCAATCTTGAATACCCTCTAGCCATTGGTTATAAGTAGTCGTCCAGTTTTCCGGAATAAATTTCACATCACCACACTTCACTGCGTCTAGAGCGGCATCCGCAATCGATTTTCCTGGGCGATAGAGGTTGTGTTCAGTAGGTTTAGACATGGCAACAAACCACTGGTCCGTTAGCATTGGCTCAATCACGGATTTGGTTCGATCACCTCTTGGCACCATCAAGGTATGAGGCTGTACTTTTTCCAATAAACCAGCTGACTCAAGGTCATTAACAATCAGTTTTCTTGCGTCAAAACGATCGAGGCCGCGATATTTTTCTGGGGCCTCTTCATTAATCTTCGCATCCAAAGTCAAGATATTGATCATCGGTAGTTGATGGCGTAAACCAACAGCGTAGTCGTTGAAATCATGTGCTGGCGTAACTTTGACAACACCAGTACCAAACTCTTTGTCGACGTAATCATCGCCAATGACGGGGATTTCTCGATCAGATAGAGGGAGTCGTACTGACTGACCAATCAGATGTTTATATCTGTCGTCCTCAGGGTGAACCATGACGGCAACGTCACCAAGCATAGTTTCTGGGCGGGTCGTTGCTACTGTTAAATGGCCTTGTCCGCTAGCAAGTGGATAGCGAATGTGCCACATTGAACCTTGCTCTTCTTCGCTTTCTACCTCTAAGTCAGAGACTGCAGTGCCTAGAATTGGATCCCAGTTAACTAAACGTTTACCGCGGTAAATAAGGCCTTGCTCATAAAGGCTAACAAAAACCTCTACAACTGCTTTAGACATTTTGCTGTCCATCGTGAAATATTCACGACTCCAGTCAATGGAGGCCCCCAAGCGGCGAATTTGACGGGTGATGGTTGAGCCAGATTGTTCTTTCCATGCCCAGACCTTCTCCAGGAACTTTTCTCGCCCCAAATCGTGCCTAGAGACCTTTTGCGCATCTAATTGCCGTTCCACGACAATTTGTGTTGCAATGCCAGCATGGTCTGTGCCGGGCACCCATAAGGTATTTTTGCCGCTCATCCTGGCATGTCTGGCTAGGCCATCCATAATGGTTTGATTGAAGGCATGTCCCATGTGGAGGGTGCCAGTGACGTTGGGTGGCGGTAGCTGGATACAGAAATCAGCTTTATTAGCGTCTAAAGTACCGGTGGCAATACCCTGTTTTTCCCATTCTGGGCCCCACTGGGCCTCGATGTTGGCAGGTTCGAAAGATTTAGCGAGATCAGAAAGATTTTTTGACATATCCCCGAATTATAATTTTTTGTTAGAACCTAAAGGCGTATGTGACAAATATTCTTCAAAATCTCAATCCAGAACAGCTAGAAGCTGTAACTTTGCTGCCAGTCAATAATGACGGCAAATCCCAGTCAGCTATGATTCTCGCGGGAGCGGGGAGTGGTAAAACCAAGGTCTTGACGACCCGAATTGCATGGTTGATTCAAACGGGTCAGGCATCCCCTATTGGTATTTTGGCGGTAACTTTTACCAATAAAGCTGCAAAAGAGATGTTGACCCGTTTGTCGGTCATGATGCCAATTAATACTCGAGGTATGTGGGTAGGTACCTTTCATGGTTTGTGTAACCGTTTATTGAGGGCGCATCATAAGGATGCTGGTTTGCCGTCAACGTTCCAAATTTTAGATACGCAAGACCAGTTATCTGCCATCAAGCGCCTACTCAAGTCATTGAAGGTGGATGACGAGAAGTACCCGCCTAAACAATTGCAATACTTTATTGCCCATGCCAAAGAAAAAGGCATGCGTTCCAAAGATATGGATCGAGGAGACTCTTTCCAGAACACGATGGTTGAGCTGTATCAAGCCTATGAAGAGCAATGTCAAAAAGAAGGCGTGGTTGATTTTGCTGAACTCTTATTGCGCAGTTATGAGCTTTTGAAAAATCATCAGCCGATTCGTGAGCACTATCAAGAACGTTTCCGACATATCTTGGTGGATGAGTTTCAAGATACCAATGCTTTGCAGTATGCATGGTTGAAGTTGATTTCTGGTTATGGTTCTTCTCACCCAAGTTCCGTTTTTGCCGTGGGTGATGACGACCAGAGTATTTATGCTTTCCGTGGTGCGGATGTGGAGAATATGCGTTTGTTTGAGCGCCACTTTAAACCGCATTTGGTGAAGTTAGAGCAAAACTATCGCTCATATGGCCATATCTTAGATGCGGCTAATCATTTGATTGCGAACAACACAGATCGTTTGGGTAAAAACTTACGGACAGATGCTGGTCACGGTGAGCCTGTACGCGTCTATGAGGCTTCTACAGACGGTACAGAGGCTGCTTGGATGGTGGATGAGATTAAGAGCCTGATTAACACGGGAAGTGCTCGAAGTGAAATAGCGATTTTGTATCGCAGCAATGCACAGTCCCGCATCATTGAGCATGGCTTATTTTCTGCCGGTCTTCCTTATCGTGTTTACGGTGGTTTGCGATTTTTCGAGCGCGCTGAAATTAAGCATGCATTAGCTTATTTGAGGCTTTTAGAGAATCCAAACGATGACACTTCTTTTGCTCGAGTGGTAAATTTCCCTACTCGAGGAATTGGTGCCAAAAGCATTGAGACCTTGCAAGACTGCGCAAAAATTAATAATTGCTCGTTTTATGCTGCAGCCCCTTATCTCGAAGGTAAGGCGGGCACCTCGATTGGTGCTTTTGTACGTTTGATTGACCACATGAGGGATTCAACGCGTTATTTCACTCTCCCAGAGACGGTTGATTATGTCATTCAAAACAGCGGGCTGATTCAGCATTATTTGACTGAGCGAGAAGGGCAGGATCGTGTAGAGAACTTGCAAGAATTGGTCAATGCTGCCACTGCATTTATTGCTGAAGAAGGGTTTTCTCAAAATACAGTGGCTAGTACATCTCAAGATGAGCCAGTAGTTGAGATGTCTCCTCTAGTGGGGTTTTTAGCCCATGCCTCATTGGAGGCTGGTGATAATCAAGCTCAAGCAGGGCAGGATGCGATTCAATTAATGACGGTGCATGCGGCAAAAGGGTTGGAGTTCACAACCGTATTTATCACTGGGTTAGAAGAGGGGTTATTCCCTCATGAAAATAGTGTCAATGAGGACGATGGTTTAGAGGAAGAGCGACGCTTAATGTATGTGGCTATTACGAGAGCGAAAGAGCGTTTATTTTTGTCGCATACTCAATCTAGATTGCTGCATGGTCAAGTTAGGTATAACTTACCATCTAGATTTTTAGATGAATTGCCATCGGAGTCGTTGAAACATTTGACTCCTAAACATAAAGATGCAAGATGGGGCAGCGCAACCACGCGGATGCCTTCATGGTCTGAAGGTAGTGATTGGGGTGGTCCTGCCGCGACAAGGCATCGTGGCGGCGCTTTAGGGGGCTCAGTGCCTAGCGCTATTGCAGCCCCTATCAGTTCTATGCCTAGAAAAGATAATGGTCATGGCTTTAGAGTTGGCCAAAGTGTGTTTCACACCAAGTTTGGTGAGGGAAGAATTTTGGCAATTGAAGGCGTCGCTGCAGAAGCAAAGGCCCATGTGAACTTTAATCGACATGGACCTAAGTGGTTACAGTTAGCTATCGCTAAACTAACGGCTATTGATTAGGCAAGACTCAATCTTTATCGAAGCAAGCTTTCCAGGTTGCAAAGAAAGAGCAGTACATCACTGTTAATGCTGCCATTGAATAAGGTGGAATTAAGAATGGGATGGCTGCTCTAGCGCCTAAGCTATCTAGGGTGGCCTCCATAATGAATGGCGCAGCCACAATAAAAATACCCCAGATTGCCAAGTAATAAACAAATGCAGCTTTATTGGTCCAGCACGCAATCCAGCTCGAAAATAAGGCTTGGCCTACAGACATATTCTCCCAAGCAACAAGGACGGGCGCGAACCACATGACCATGGCAATTGGAATATAGAGACATGCGCCAATCCCTAAGCTGAAATAGAGCTCTTTTACCTCACGAATGGTGGGCTGTTTTTGCTCAGTAAGCATGGGTATTAATTGTTGGAAATCGATAAAGGCACTAGCAATTAAGCTAAGAATTAAGACCAAGAATGCGTAAATGGTGCCAAGCGCCAATAAATTCTTTCTAATGCTAGGCGCTACGTTCTTTAACCCTACCAAATACACAGCTGGTGATACGCGTTCGCCTCGAATCACCATTTGGCAAGCAGTCATAAATCCCACGGTAAGGGCTGGTGTTAATAGTAAAACGATAAAAACACCAAACACGGGGATCAAAATCATGAACTGTGCAATGAATATGTAAAGAAAAATGAGCATAAAAAATGCCAATGGATTTTTCTTAAACAACCAGAAACCTTGGCGTATCCATAGGTAACCATCACGGGCTTTAGCTTGTTTTAATTGCATAGTATTTAAATGGTCGCAGTCGTTGTGCGGCGTTGCGTTAGCACGCGCTCAAAATGAGAGGGGTCGTGTGGCGTTAGCATATGAGCATCACGGGGTAAGTAGAAGTCCCATAGGCGGGATACCCAGAATCTAAGTGCGGCTGCTCTTAGCATGAGTTGCCACGATTTAATTTCTTCTGTCTTTAGTGGGCGGACCGATTGGTAGCTAGATATCATGGCCTGGTAACGCAAAGTATCTAATTCACCTGTGGCGAGATTAATGCACCAGTCATTCACTGTGACGGCTAAATCAAATAGCCATTTATCAGTGCCAGCGAAATAGAAATCAAAAAAACCACCTAATTGATTATCTGTATTAAATAGGACGTTATCCCTGAATAGGTCGCAATGACTTGGCCCAGATGGCAAAGCTGCATAGTCATTGCTGCCAAAGAAGGCAATTTGCGCCTCTAGCTCGCTATTGATGAGTTCTAGTTGTGTTGAGTTCAAATGAGGTTGAACGCTTGGAATCGTTTCTTTCCACCAATTAAGGCTGCGTAGATTGCTTTGGAACATGTTGAAATCTGAACCTGCTAAATGCATCTTGGCAAGCATCTGACCGACTGCTTCGCAGTGCTGGGCAGTCGGGGTGAGTTGAGATTTCCCAGATAGTTTGGTGACAATCGTCGCTGGTTTATGGTTGAGGGACTCCAACACCGCGTGTTGCTTATTTTTAATGGGAGCAGGAACAGGAATTCCTTTTTCTGCCAAATGTCCCATCAGGTTTAAGTAGTAAGGTAGTTGTTCTGGTTTCAAACGCTCAAAAAGTGTGAGTACAAATTCCTGCTTTAAACCATTTTTCTCTAGGGTTAGAAAGAAGTTTGAATTCTCAATGCCTGAGCTAATACCTTTTAGATCTGTGGCTACACCAAGGTCATATTTTTCTGTAAGCCATGCATTGACTTGTTCTAAGGTAACGGGGGTGAAAACAGCCATGGTGTTGAATTAGAAAGGCATTCGAATGGTAGGCACGCGGTTCACATCTTGGTTGCGTACATTGGGAGCAGGCGCATCAGTAGGCGTACTCATTTCATAGTGAGTTCCTAGTGGGGTTTCAACAATCACTTCAGTCGCTTTACCACCCTCTTTGTATTCTTTAATGTTCGTGCCATCCGTCTCTTTGTGTTCAAAAGATGGTTTTTTGGGACCAGCTTTACCACTTTGGCCATTATTTTTGATGGCTGGAACTGCGGGTTGCTGATTAATCTTTTGCAGTTCTTCAGGGGTTAATGCCTGCATATTTTGAGCGCTAAGTCCTTGTGATATAAGGATAAATGCAGAAAATGTTGCACTCAAAAGAGTTATCTGGAAAGATTTTTTTATGTTCATAGAATAAGAAAATACCAAGCTAATCGTTCATCAATTGTACGATTGTGGGATGTCTACACATCGCCTTTTGCTAGTTGACGGTTCTAGCTACCTTTACCGTGCCTTCCATGCCATGCCAGATTTGCGAAATTCGCAAGGTTTTCCAACGGGTGCTATTCAAGGAATGGTCAATATGATGCGCCGTGCTCGTACAGAGTTAGATGCTGATCATATTGCTTGCGTATTTGATACGAAAAGTAAAACATTTAGGGAAGAGATGTATCCCGAGTACAAGGCGAATCGTTCATCGATGCCTGAAGACTTGGCGATGCAGATTGAGTCCATTCATCAAGTAGTCAAAGCTTTAGGTTGGCCTGTCCTTGCTGTTGATGGTATTGAGGCAGATGATGTCATTGGTACTTTGGCTAAGCAAGCTAAGGCTCAAGATTGGACGGTATTGATTTCAACCGGTGATAAAGACTTAGCGCAACTAGTAGAACCGGGTATTAGCTTAATTAATACGATGACTGAAGAGCGTTTAGATACAGATGGTGTGGTGGCTAAATTTGGCGTGCCGCCTAATAGGATTGTTGACTATCTATCGATTATGGGAGATACCGTTGATAACGTCCCAGGCGTTCCTAAGGCCGGCCCTAAAACAGCTGTGAAATGGTTGAATGAGTTTGGTACTTTAGATGAGTTAATGCGCCGTGCTGATGAAGTGAAGGGGGTTGTTGGTGAGAATTTGCGCGCCACTCTCGAGTGGTTGCCTAAAGCGCGTGAGTTGGTCACTGTGAAGATCGATTGTGATTTAAAAGAACACTTGATTGGTTTGCATGAGCTACATGCTAAGGGAGAAGATAAAGAAACCTTGCGGGCATTGTTTACCGAGTTTGGCTTTAAGTCATTGTTAAGAGATCTTGATAAAAACACGAGCAGCCATCAGTCGACATCTGCCTCGGCTACAGCAACAGCTTCACCCCAGTCAACTCCTGGTGCCGGCGATCTGTTTGGGTTCGTTGCTGATAAGGTGGAAGCTCCTCTTGAGAGACGTTATCAGTGTGTGACTACCCAAGAGCAGTTGCAGCAGTGGATTGAAAAAATAGAAACTTCAGAGTTAACTTGTGTTGATACAGAAACTACTGGTTTAGAGGCGTTGCGAGTTAGCTTGGTTGGCATTTCTTTGTCAACAGAGCCTGGGGTTGCTTGTTACATTCCATTGGCGCACACGACCAATGAAGATCACCTGAATAAACAAGAAGTTTTGCTGCAGCTAAAGCCATGGTTGGAGGGCGAGCAATTCAAAAAACTTGGTCAAAACCTTAAATATGACATCCATATTTTTGCGAATGAAGGCATTCAATTAAGAGGCGTTGCTCATGACACCTTATTGCAATCCTATGTACTGGAGTCTCATCGTAGTCATGATATGGATAGTTTGGCATCTCGTCATCTCGGTGAAAAAACAATTACCTATGAAGAGGTTTGCGGTAAAGGCGTTCATCAGATTACGTTTGATCAGGTGAACCTGGAAACAGCTACGAACTATGCCGCTGAAGATGCTGATATCACGCTGCGACTGCACCATGCGATGTATCCTGCCATTGAGGCTGATGAAAAGTTATTAAAGATTTATCGAGATGTGGAAATGCCAGCGATGCATGCATTGGCGGTCATGGAGAGAAATGGCATTTTGATCGACACTGCTAAGTTAGCTGCCCAAGGGCAGGTAGTTGGGCAACGCTTGTTGGAGTTGGAAAAACAAATTCATGAGCTAGCAGGACAGCCATTTAATATTCAATCACCCAAACAAATTGGTGAAATACTTTTTGGGAAGTTAGAGTTGCCTGTGGTGAAGAAAACCCCGTCTGGTGCACCATCAACAGATGAGGAGGTTTTACAAAAATTAGCAGAGAATTATCCTTTGCCCGCCAGAATTTTGGATTACAGAAGTTTGGCTAAATTGCAGTCAACTTATATTGAAAAATTGCCGCGCATGGTGCATCCAAAGACAGGTAGAGTGCACTCAAGTTTTTCTCAAGCTGTAGCGGTGACGGGGCGTTTGGCCTCAAGTGACCCTAATTTGCAGAATATTCCTGTGAGAACTGAGGAGGGCCGCAAGATTCGTGAGGCCTTCATTGCACCGGTTGGTTCTCACCTTGTATCAGCTGACTATTCACAGATTGAGTTGCGCATCATGGCGCATATTGCTGAAGATGAAAGTTTGCTTAAGGCTTTTGCTGCTGGAGAAGATATTCATAAGGCAACCGCTTCTGAAATGTTCCATGTCCCACTTGATCAGGTGAGTTCGGAGCAACGTCGTTATGCAAAAGTCATTAATTTTGGTTTGATTTATGGCATGAGTGCTTTTGGATTGGCCTCTAATTTAGGTATTGAGCGTTCTGCAGCCCAACAATATATCGACACTTACTTTGCACGCTACCCTGGTGTTGCTCAGTACATGGCTGATACACGCATAGTGGCTAAAGAGAACGGATATGTTGAGACGGTGTTTGGTCGACGGTTATGGTTACCAGAAATCAGAAGTGCTAATGGTATGAGACGCCAAGGTGCAGAGCGTGCAGCGATTAATGCACCCATGCAAGGAACTGCAGCTGACTTAATCAAAATGGCCATGATAGCCGTGCAAAACTGGCTAGAGGGTAATAAACTAGAGACCCGGTTGTTATTGCAGGTGCATGATGAACTGGTGTTGGAAGTGCCTGATTATGAGCTGCAGTTAGTGAAAGATCACCTGCCTAGCTTGATGACAAATGTGGCGCAATTAAAAGTGCCCTTATTGGTTGAGGTGGGTGTTGGTCTTAATTGGGAAGAAGCGCATTAATAAATCAATCAACAACGGAGGCTGCTGTGGATAAAAACTTAATCAATGAAGCAACATCTTTATTAAATCCGTCAAAAACAAATAGACGTGAATTTCTGAAAATGGGTGCAACAGTAGCAACTGGTTTGGGTTATGTGGCAGCTGCTGAGCCAGTTATGGCGCAGGCTATCAAAACTGACTTTGAAGGCCTTGAGGCTGGTGAAGTTACCTTTATGTCTAAAGACTTTCAGGTATCCGCATACGTTTCTAGACCTAAGAAAGTACCTAAAAATGGATTGCCGGTTGTCTTGGTGATTAGTGAGATTTTTGGTGTTCATGAATATATCGCTGATGTAACGAGACGTTTTGCTAAGTTGGGTTACTTAGCCGTTGCGCCAGAATTATTTGCCAGAGCGGGTGATCCCAACACGATGGGAACTGTAGCTGAAATCATGAAAGAAATTGTGGCAAAAACTCCAGATGCTCAAGTGATGGAAGATTTAAAGGCAACGCTAGCTTGGGTTGGTAAAAATGGTGGTGATTTAAAGCGTGTTGGTATCACTGGATTCTGTTGGGGTGGCCGCATTACTTGGTTAGCTAGTGCGCAGATTCCGGAAATTAAAGCTGGGGTTGCTTGGTATGGTCGATTGGTAGGTGATAAAACACCAAATTCACCGTTACATCCGATTGATTTGGTCGCGCAAATGAAAGCGCCTGTATTGGGTCTTTATGGCGGTGCTGATGTAGGAATTTCTGTTGAAAGTATTCAGCAGATGAAAGCAGCATTGGAGGCTACAAAAAATAATAAGGCCGCCCAAGCAGCAAAGTTTGAAATATATCCAGACACGCCTCATGCATTTCATGCGGACTACCGCCCAACATATCGTGAGGGTCCTGCAAAAGATGGTTGGGCTAAGTGTATTGCCTGGTTTAAGCAACAAGGAGTGGTATGACCCTATTTTGGATTGTTTTGGCAACGACTGTGGCAGGCGTATTAAGTATTGCTGCCGCAGCTAGTTTGTCTTTAACTATTTTGTCTCGCATGGTTGATAAGATGGTCAGCCTTTCTGTGGGAGTGCTCTTATCTACGGCGTTGTTACATTCTTTGCCTGAGGCATTTACATCTGAAGGTGTCGATATTCCGGGGCTGTTTATTGCTTTATTTGTTGGTTTATTAGGATTTTTTGTTTTAGAGAAAGCAGCTTTATTAAGGCATAGCCATCATCATGAACATGATGGGCATGGTCATCATCATGGCCATGATGCAGAGTCTGCTGGTCGAAGTGGTTGGGTTATCTTGATGGGCGATGGCTTGCATAATTTTGCCGATGGCATTTTGATTGCAGCAGCATTTTTAGCAGATCCTCAGGTGGGTATCTTGACGGCTGTGGCCATTGCTTTGCATGAGATCCCCCAGGAGGTGGGCGATTTTATTGTTTTACTAAATGCCGGATTTACTAAAACAAGGGCCTTGATCTATAACTTAATTTCTAGCTTGATGGCCGTCATTGGCGGCATTTTGGGTTACTTCTTTTTAGATAAGGCTGAGGCTCTCATTCCTTATGTGATCGTGTTTGCTTCTAGCAGTTTTATCTATATTGCTGTGAGTGATTTGATGCCGCAGATGCACCGTCGGCCTAAGCTAAAGGAGTCTGTTGAGCAAGTTGCTTTAATTATTTTGGGTGTGATATTAGTGCTATCAATTGCTGAGTTGGGGCACGTTAGCCACAGTCATTGAAGATCAAATAATGGCTTCAAGCCCCTTGTTTTTGATGATTGATAAAAGTTTTAAAGATGGGCCGCTAGGTTTTTTGTCCCCAGTTTCCCATTTTTGGATGGTTGATAAGCTGGTTCTAAGGCTCGCTTTTTGCTAATAACACCATGTTTATTCAGGCCTGCAATTGTTTCTTGCATCTCTTGAATAATCCGACTTTTTCTTTTAGTTGATGTCATGTGGGATCTCCATTAATTACTTTTCTATTGGACGACTCGAGTCGGCACACCATTCGCTCCAACTGCCGGCGTATACCGAAGATCCTAAGTGGTTTGCCAACTCCATCGCAAAAAGATTGTGGCAGGCAGTAATGCCTGAGCCACATTGATGAACAATGTCAGAGCTAGATCGATCGCCTAGGAGCGCATCAAATTCATGCCGCAAGGTTTCAGACGATTTGAATTTTCCATCGCTATCGAGGTTATCTTTAAAGCATCGGTTAAGGGCGCCTGGGATGTGTCCCCCTACTGGGTCTAGAACTTCATTTTCCCCATGAAAACGATCGTTAGCGCGTGCATCCAAAATAGTGAATGATTTATTTTCAAGATTTTTTAGCACGGCATCCACCAACACCAAATTGGTATAGGCTTTTAATGGTGTGGGTGCAGCTGGTTGGCGAAAAGTTTCCAAGCTTGTGACTGGGAAGCCAAGACTTTTCCAGGCACCCAATCCGCCATTTAGGATAGAAACACGAGTATGGCCTGTGGCTTGCAACATCCACCATAGGCGTGCTGCGTACATACCCCCTTGATTGTCATAAATAACAACTTGCTGATTTGGTTTGATGCCTAAGTTCGCATAGGCCCGTTCCCATTCACTCATGCTAGGGAGTGGGTGGCGACCATTCTTGCCATTTTTGGTGGTGGCTAAATCTTTATCAGAGTGAACGTATACAGCGCTAGGTATGTGACCTTGTAAATAAGACTGATAGCCGGCTTCTGAGTCAACTAAGTCAAAGCGGCAATCAAATAAGAGGAGGGATGCATTTGTATCGAGAAGATCTTTTAGTTGTTGAGCTTCAATTAGTGATGCGCCTGACATAACATCCTCTTTGGATCGTGGAATTATTTCGATGCGTGATAAGCCATGGTATTTCGATACCACTCATGGAAATGTTGCATGCCATCTTCCATCGGGCTTTGATAAGGTCCTACCTCGTTAACGCCGCGGTCTAGTAGAGCTTTTCTACCAGCATCCATACGTTCAGCGATTTCATCATCTTCGACACATGTTTCCATGTACGCAGCTCTCTCAGCCTCGATGAATTCACGTTCAAATAATGCCAGCTCTTCGGGGTAATAAAACTCAACGATATTACGGGTTTTATTGGGACCTAATGGTTGCAAGGTTGATACGCAAAGGACCCCTGGGTACCATTCCACCATGATGTTGGGGTAGTAGGTGAGCCAAACAGCACCATACTTTGGCATACGACCATTATGGTTGCGTAATACGGCGGCGTGCCAGCGTTCATATGTTTTAGAACCAGCTTGCTGTAAACCTTTGTGAATGCCAACAGTTTGTACGCTATACCAGTCCCCAAATTGCCAATTTAAGTCATCGCAAGAAACAAATTTGCCCAGACCGGGATGGAATGGTTCGACGTGGTAATCCTCTAGGTAGACTTCAATGAATGTTTTCCAGTTGTAGTTACATTCATGTACTTCTACGTGATCGAGCATATAACCAGAAAAATCCAAGTCCTTGCTAACCCCCATATTTTTTAGATCTCTATGGACATCGCGAGGGCCTTCAAAAAGCAGTCCTTGCCAATTTTGTAGGGGTGATTTACCAAGGTTTAAACAAGGCTGCTCATCAAAGTGGGGTGCACCCAATAAGGTGCCGTCTGTTTTGTAGGTCCAGCGGTGGAGTGGGCAAACAATTTGATTGGTGTGACCTTTACCGTTGAGCATGATGGCTTGGCGGTGACGGCAAACATTTGATAAAAGCTCTATTCCTGATTCATTTCTGATTAAAACACGACCTTCATTTTCTGCGTGAAGCGTCTGGAAGTCGCCCACTTCAGGAATCATCAGTTCATGACCGACATAGCCTGGCCCTTGCTTGAAAAGCAATTCAAGTTCACGTTGGTATAACTCGGCATCAAAATAAGCCGATACCGGTAGTTGTAGCTTGGACGGTGCAAGTTGTTGCACGGTAGCTAGATTAGTCATTCTTCCCACCCCCGAAAATGTCAGCCGAAGCTAAGCGGAATAACCAATCCAACCATCGACATGTCGATATTGGAAAGGAATCAATGATTATACCGGTCAATAAAGCCTTAAAATCTATCTGTGTATTGTTTTAAGACAAATTAAGGGGTTTTATGCCTAAAAAATCTGATCCAATTGAAAATCCGGTTGATCCCAAGTTACGGTATGAAGATGCTGTGGCTGAGCTTGAGGGGCTGATTTCACAGATGGAGTCAGGCAAATTCTCATTGGAGGAGACTTTGGCATCCTATAAGCGGGGGGCTGAGTTGCTCAAGCATTGTCAGCAGGTTTTGGAGCAAGTTGAGCACCAAGTTAAGGTATTTCAGGGTTAATTTTGAATTTGGATACGGTTACTAACAACTGGTTAGAGCAATCAGCCAAGCGGATTGAAGTCAGCTTGGAGGCCTCTTTTGATCATCTCAATGAGCCTGCTGAGCGTTTGCAAGAGGCTATGCGTTACGCTGTTATGGGGGGGGGTAAGAGAATTAGGCCTCTCTTGGTTTATGCGGCTGCCAGTTTAAAAGGCCAAACCTTGGATCAAATTCCTGGTATTGATGCAAGTGCTGTGGCAGTTGAGTTATTTCATACTTATTCTTTGGTTCATGATGACTTGCCAACCATGGATAACGATGATTTGAGGCGTGGCAGAGCTACTGTGCATAAGGCTTATGATGAGGCAACCGCTTTATTGGTTGGAGATGCCTTGCAAACTATGGCGTTTGAGTTGCTTGCTTGTAGTGATTTAACTGACCATCAAAAAGTGACCACTATTCAACTGTTGGCAAAGGCTGGTGGCCTTGCTGGGATGGCTGGCGGTCAAGCGATTGATTTGGAAAGTGTGGGGACATCCCTGTCTCAACCCATGCTCGAGAGAATGCATCGTTTAAAAACAGGGGCGTTATTGCGTGCCTGTTTGGGAGTCGGTGGTGTCGCCATTAATTTGGAGGCATCTGAATTAAAACAATTGGATCAATATGCGTCAGCCTTAGGTTTAGCATTTCAGGTGGTCGATGATATTTTGGATGCTAGCTCTGATAGTCGAACTCTTGGAAAAACGGCGGGGAAGGATGCTGCTGCAGATAAGCCGACCTTTGTTTCTTTGATGGGTTTAGACGCTGCCAGGGATTTTGCTAAGCAATTACATCAAGAATCTATCGATAGCCTGCATATTTGGGGTGACAATGCTAGTTTATTAAAGGCCTTGGCCAATAAAGTTCTGTATAGGCAGAATTAAGCAAATACAGATGAATGTTATATGAGCGATTTATTACAAAAAATTAACTCCCCTGCTGACTTGCGAACTTTAGAGCGTGAGCAGTTGCCCACACTTGCTAAAGAGCTTCGAGAGTTTTTGGTGGAAGCTGTTTCTAAAACAGGGGGGCACTTGTCGTCTAATTTGGGAACCGTGGAGTTAACAATTGCTTTGCATTATGTGCTCCAGACACCATATGACCGACTAATTTGGGATGTGGGCCACCAAAGTTACCCCCATAAGATTTTGACTGGGCGTCGTGACCAGATGGGTAGCTTACGCCAGTATGGTGGTATTTCTGGTTTCCCGCGCCGTTCAGAAAGTGAATACGACACATTTGGAACGGCACATTCATCAACCAGTATTTCTGCTGCCTTAGGCATGGCTTTGGGTGCGAAGGCTCAAGGTGAGAAGCGAGTGGCTGTGGCGGTGATTGGTGATGGTGCGATGAGTGCAGGTATGGCATTTGAGGCTCTCAATAATGGCGGCATTCACAAAGATGTACCGTTAGTGGTAATTTTGAATGACAACGATATGTCAATTTCGCCAGCAGTTGGCGCATTAAATCGTTATCTTGCGAGATTAATGAGTGGTCGTTTTTATGCGGCCACAAAAAAAGGTTTAGATACTGTGCTATCGATGGCGCCACCTTTAAGAGAGTTTGCCAAGCGATTAGAAGAGCACGCTAAAGGCATGGTTGTACCGGGCACTATTTTTGAAGAATTTGGTTTTAATTACATCGGTCCTATTGATGGCCATGATTTAGATTCACTGGTGCCTACATTGCAAAACGTAAGGCGCTTAGCTTTGGATGGGGGTGGTCCACAGTTTCTACATGTGGTTACTAAAAAAGGTCATGGATATAAGCTTGCTGAGGCTGATCCGATTTTGTATCACGGCCCTGGGAAATTTGACCCATCGCAAGGGATTGCACCTGCAACGGTAACGAAAAAAACATTTACTCAAGTGTTTGGCGAGTGGTTGTGCGATATGGCTGCTGCTGATCAACGCTTAGTAGGTATTACGCCGGCTATGCGTGAAGGCTCTGGAATGGTTGAATTTGAAAACCGTTTTCCTGATCGCTATTTTGATGTGGGTATTGCTGAACAGCACGCGGTTACTTTTGCTGGTGGTATGGCTTGTGAAGGGATGAAACCTGTCGTCGCCATTTACTCCACTTTTTTACAGCGGGGTTATGACCAGTTAATTCATGATGTGGCACTACAAGACTTACCAGTTGTGTTTGCATTAGACCGTTCGGGTTTGGTGGGGGCTGATGGTGCAACTCATGCAGGCGCATATGACATTCCATTTATTAGATGTGTGCCCAACATGTTATTGATGGCGCCAGCAGATGAGGCTGAATGCCGAGACTTATTAACTACTGCTTTTAAACAAAATCATCCAGCAGCCGTTCGCTATCCAAGAGGCGCAGGTATTGGCGCTGAAGTGAGTAAAGAGTTGAACGAGTTACCCTTAGGGAAAGGGGAGGTTCGCCGTCAAGGTCAGGCCTCTTCTGGTTCAAGGGTAGCTATTTTGGCATTTGGAACCTTGCTATATCCAGCGTTGGAGGCAGCCGAACAGTTAGATGCAACGGTTGCCAATATGCGCTTCATTAAACCGCTTGATGTGGATCTGGTTTGTCAATTAGCGTTAGAGCATGACTTAATTGTGACGCTGGAAGAGGGCGCAATTGGGGGTGGTGCTGGCAGTGCTTGTTTAGAAGCGCTTGCGGCAGCAGGCATACAAGTACCATGTTTACAGTTGGGTTTGCCTGATCGATTTATCGATCATGGTGATCATGCGTTATTAATGAAGGAGTGTGGTTTGGATGCCGAAGGTATCGCTAAAGCCATTGCTGCTAGGGTGGGCATTGCCTCGAATAAGCAAGTCGCTTAAATTTATCGGACAATATGACCATGAATAATATAAATACAACTTTTCTGAAAAACCAATCTATGCCAGATGTTCAATCTAGCGTAGATCATCGCAATATTGCTATTGATAGAGTCGGTATCAGAGGGGTTCGTCACCCTATTCAAGTTAAAACACCACAAGGTGTTCAGCCAAGTGTTGCCACCATTGACTTAGATGTCGCGTTGCCGGGTGATAAAAAAGGCACGCACATGTCACGTTTTATTGCTTTGCTGCAAGAACATCAGGCACCGCTAGATGCTGCTGAATTGCGTGCGATGGCCAGCAAGATGCTACCTTTGCTAGAAGCTGAAGCAGGACAGATTTCCTTGAAATACACCCATTTCGTGAATAAAACAGCGCCTGTTTCTGGTGTGCAAAGTTTGTTGGATTACGATATTACTTGGTTGGCAACTGCTAAAAAAACTGGTGATGGCGTACAAGTTGATTTGCATGTACAAGCGGTTGTGCCTGTGACTAGTTTGTGTCCATGTTCTAAAGAGATCTCTCAATATGGGGCCCACAACCAGCGTTCACATGTCACGATGAATGTTGAGTTAACGAAAGACCAGCATCTCAGCATTGAAGATTTGATACAAATTGCTGAGGCAGAGGCATCATGTGAGTTATGGGGTTTGCTCAAACGCCCCGATGAGAAATTTGTGACTGAGCGCGCCTATGACAACCCTAAATTTGTTGAAGATTTGGTTCGTGACGTGGCCGCTCGTTTGACATCAGATTCTAGAATTCAATCGTTTGTGGTTGAAGCGGAGAACTTTGAGTCGATTCATAACCACAGCGCTTACGCATTAATTCGTTCTAACTAAACGCCGCATGAATAGATAGTTTCAATATTTACTCTAGCTGATCTAGTGGCCATCTCGGTCGAACATTAAACCCCCAATCTTTTTGTGCTAGTTGGGGGTTTTTCTTTAGGCGCATAGCTCCAGCAAAAGCAATCATGGCCCCGTTATCCGTACAAAGTTCTAAGGGCGGGTAATGAACCGCGCAACCTGCTTGTTGGCAGGCAGTTTCAAGGCCTTTACGTAACTGGGTGTTGGCGCCAACTCCACCAGCTACAACCAAGGTGTTGTATCCGGTTTGTTTGAGGGCGCCGATTGATTTAGAAACTAAAACTTCCACGATGGCATCAACAAATCCTCTGGCGAGGTTTGCTTTTTGTTCTTCAAAGGGTTCATCACTTTGGGCTTTGAGTTTTTTAACTTGTGTAAGCACTGAGGTTTTTAGTCCGGCGAAAGAAAAATCGAGGTCGCCAGAGTGTTTCATAGGACGAGGGAGTTGGTAAGTAGCAGGATTGCCGGTTTCAGCTAACTTGGATACAGCTGGTCCTCCTGGATAGCTTAAGCCTAAAAGTTTGGCTGTCTTGTCAAAAGCTTCGCCAGCAGCATCATCTAAGGTTTCGCCTAAGATGGTGTATTCACCCACTGATTTAACGTCCATGAGCTGAGTGTGCCCACCAGAGACTAGTAGCGCAACGAAAGGAAATTGAATGTTGGCCTCATTAGCTAATAAAGGAGATAACAAATGTCCTTCTAGGTGGTGAACGCCTAAAACAGGTTTATTCAAGGACAGTGCCAATCCTTTGGCAATGGATGCTCCTACCAATAGGGCCCCAGCTAGGCCTGGGCCTTGGGTAAAGGCAATCGCATCAATCTCAGATAGACTGGTTTTTGATTCTTTAAGTGTTTGATTTATAAGGGGAATAACTCTTTTTATGTGATCCCTAGAGGCCAGCTCTGGCACAACACCCCCATAATCCACATGCATCGCTATTTGAGAGTACAGGGCTTGCCCCAAAAGCCCCTTGCCAGCAGGCTCTCCAGCCTCCCAAGGGGCGGTGTCCACTAGGGCAACACCAGTTTCATCACAAGAAGTTTCTATACCAAGTACTCGCATGACTCTATTTTGCCGTGCTACAATCTCGTTTTACAGTTTTTTCTGACTTTTTTCAGAAACCTTTTAGAGAAACACAGCATGACGACTATCCGCTTACGCGAAAACGAACCATTCGAAGTTGCATTACGCCGCTTCAAGCGCACAATTGAAAAAAACGGTCTTTTGACTGAGTTACGTGCACGTGAGTTTTACGAAAAACCAACAGCTGAGCGCAAGCGCTTGAAAGCTGCTGCTGCTAAACGCCACTACAAGCGTATTCGCAGCCAGATGTTGCCTAAGAAAATGTATTAATTCTTTCTCGGGCTGGATTTCTAGCCTTGGGATACGATGAGCCCACTGACGGTTATCCCGCAGTGGGTTTTTTCATTTGAGGAGTGAAGATGAGCTTAAAAGAACAAATTACCGAAGATATGAAAAACGCTATGCGTGCTAAAGATGCTGGCCGCTTAGGAACGATTCGTTTACTGTTGGCTGCTATGAAGCAGAAAGAAGTAGATGATCGTGTTGAGTTAGATGACGCGGCAGTAGTTGCGATTGTTGAGAAACTCATTAAGCAACGTAAAGATTCAATTTCTCAATTTCAGGCGGCTAATCGTGAAGATTTAGTCGCGATTGAAAATGCAGAGTTAGTTGTTTTACAAGCCTATATGCCTGCACAAATGTCCGAAGCAGAGGTGGCCGCTGTTGTTGCGGAAGCTGTTGCAGAAGTTGGGGCAGCGGGACCTCAAGATATGGGTAAGGTTATGGCGATTGTGAAACCTAAGTTGGCTGGTAAAGCTGATATGGGTGTGGTTTCTGCCCAAGTAAAAGCTGCATTAACTAAATAAAGCACAACATAGCTCTGCCTTTTTAAATCAATCAATATCCAGAACAATGATTCCTCAATCATTTATTGCTGATTTATTGAACCGCGTCGATATTGTCGAGGTGGTGGGGCGTCATGTCACCCTTAAAAAAGCTGGCGCTAATTACCAGGGCTTATGCCCCTTCCATAATGAGAAATCTCCTTCATTTAGCGTTTCGCCTACGAAGCAGTTTTATCACTGTTTTGGTTGTGGCGCTCATGGATCAGCTATCAGTTTCTTGATGGAGCACTCTGGCTTAACCTATGTGGATGCGATTGAGGATTTGGCTCGCTCAGCTGGTTTAGTCGTCCCCCGTGAAGAGCGTAGACCTCAAGATATCGAAAAGCAAAAACAAGCTTTAGCTTTAAGTGAAGTTATGGGGCCTGCTGCAGATTGGTATAAACAGCAATTAAAAGCTGCACCTCGTGCGATTGAGTATCTTAAAAATCGTGGGTTGAGTGGTGAGATCGCTAAGCGATTTAATTTGGGTTATGCGCCAGAGGCTTGGCAGGGGCTTGAAGCAGTTTTTGGATCTTATGGTGAAGATACCCTAGCCCATGTTTTAGTGGAAGCTGGTTTGATTATTCAGGCAGAGGCAAAGCGATACGATCGCTTTCGTGATCGCATCATGTTCCCTATTCGTAATACGAAGGGGCAGGTGATTGCTTTTGGTGGGCGCATCTTGGATAAAGGTGAGCCTAAATATCTCAACTCTCCAGAAACACCATTGTTTTCTAAAGGTAATACCTTGTATGGCCTATTTGAGGCAAGGCAGGCGATTCGGGATAAAGGCTATGTCATAGTCTGCGAAGGTTACATGGATGTAGTGGCTTTGGCGCAATTGGGCTTTGCTAATGGCGTGGCCACTCTAGGAACGGCTTGCACGCCGAATCATGTTAGATCTTTGATGCGGCAAGCTGACAGAATTGTGTTTTCATTTGATGGGGACTTGGCTGGACAACGTGCAGCCAAACGAGCTTTAGAAGCTTGTTTACCTATGATGGCTGATGATAAAGAAGTGAAGTTCTTATTTTTGCCAGAAGAACATGATCCTGATAGTTTTGTTAGGGAGCGTGGTGCACAAGCATTTGAAGAAGCAATTGCACAGGCTATGCCTTTATCTTCTTTTTTCATTAAAGTGGCGAATGAAGGGCATGATTGGGCAACTCCAGAAGGTCGTGCTCAAACACAGCATGATGCAAAGCCATTGCTATTAGCGATGCCAGCGATTGCGTTGCGTGCCCAAATTATTCGTGAGCTTTCTCAAAAATTAGGCATTACGCCGGTTGAGTTGGAAAATTTCTGTGGCATTAAATCAGTTAATCCTGCACCAGCACCAGCGAATTATCAGAGTATTAATCCATCTCCAGCCCCCACCTATTTAAAGTCAAATACGGGTTCCGATAAAACAAAGCAGTGGTCTAAGCGGCCAGCTGTGCAAAAAGGCCCTCCGCCAACTGCCCCCACTGATTTAGCTGAGCAAGCCTTAAGGATATTGCTTCAGTTTCCTCATTTGGGACGAACACTGGAGCAGGAGTCCAAGCAATTTATTTTGGCAGCAGCGATGAAGCGCTCAGAAAAAGCAAAAGCGCTCATGGACGACTTGATTGCACAGTGCGAGCAAATGCCACCTAATGTTGGGTTTGCTATTTTTCAGGAGCAATTAGATAAAAGTCCCTTTGCTAAGTCTTATGCTATTTTGCGCGAGCGCATTATGGCTAGCGAAATGACAGAGGATGCCGCAAAAGAAGATTTTGCTGGGACGCTGAAAAAGCTAGAGTTGATAGACTCAAAAGATCAAATGACGGAGATTGCAGCTAGGATTTCTGCGGGTCGTGCACAAGAGGGTGACGTTGAACGTTATCGCCAATTAATGGCAAAACTTAAATAATCTGGAAAATCTCTAGGTCACCGACTATAATACAAGGTTTTCGAATTTCCAATAAAATTCAATAAGTTAGCAGTTATACAACTTTTAGCCAATTAAGTGAGCGAGTACTAACATTATGCCAGCATCTAAAGCCAAAAAAACGATTACTAAGGCAGACATCAAAAAAACAAGCGCTAAACCTGTAGCCAAAAAGGCTGTAGGTAAGGTTGTGGCAAAAAAGCCTGCAGCTAAGGTTGCAGCTAAAAAGCCTGTAGCTAAACCCGTGGCTAAAAAGCCAGTTGCTAAATCTGTTAAACCTGCAAGCAAACCAACAAAACCAGCAGCCAAAACAGCAGCTAAGCCAGCAGTAAAGGCTCCTGTAGCGAAAAAAACAACAAAACCGGCAGTTAAGCCTGTTGTTAAGAAGCCTGTAGCTAAACCTGCCGCCAAAAAACCTGAAGCTAAGTCAAAGGTTGTTGCAAAGACTCCAACTAAGGCATCAGTTAAGGTGCAGCCTAAGGTACAAGCTAAGGCACCAGCTAAAGTTGCAGTTAAAGCTAAATTAGATGAAATTAAAAAGCCAGAGCAAAAAAAGGCTGAAGCTAAAAAAGTTAAAGATAAAGAAGTAGTTGAGCTGGTAGTTGTTGAGGAAGTGGTTGAGCAACCTAAAAAAACACGTGGGCGTAAGCCAAAACCTGTTGAACCAGTTGATCCAAATGTAGACAACAGAACGGATCGTCAAAAAGCTCGTGACCGAAAAGCTAAAGAAAAAGCGTTACTACAAGAATTTAACGCTCAAAAGTTAGGTAGCGAAGAGCAGCAAGAGTTACGTCGCGCGCGCTTGAAGCATTTGATTAAGATGGGTAAGTCACGCGGTTATTTAACGCATGGCGAAATTAATGATGTGATGTCAGATGAGATTTCTGATTCAGATTCATTAGAAACCTTGATTGGCTTGTTAAGTGATATTGGCATTACTGTTTACGAACAGGCGCCTGATGCTGAAACATTGTTGTTAAATGAAAATGCCCCTTCAGCAACTACTGAAGAGGAAGCTGAAGAAGAAGCTGAAGCTGCTTTATCAACAGTTGATTCAGAGTTTGGTCGTACTACTGACCCAGTCCGTATGTATATGCGTGAAATGGGTACTGTTGACTTGTTAACTCGCGAAGGCGAGATTGTTATTGCCAAGAAAATTGAGGCTGGCCTCAAAGAGATGGTGATGGCGCTATCAGCTTGTCCTGTAACAATCATTGAGATCTTAGATAACGTGCAAAAGATTGAAGAAGGCACGATGGAGATTGATGAGTTTGTGGACGGCTTGGTGGATCCTAATGCTGAAGATATCCCGATGACAGCTGTTGAGGAAGAAGAAAACCTTGATGAAGAAGCTGGCGATGAAGAGGATGAAGGCGGTGGCGGCGGTGGCGGTAATACTGCCTCAGCAAAACAGTTAGAAGAACTCAAGCAGTTATCGTTGGTAAAATTTGCGGTGATTCGTGCGCAATTTGAAAAAATGCGTAAAGCTCATGAAAAAGAGGGCTATAACTCACCTGCATACAAAAAAGCTCAAGAAGCGATTCGTAATGAGTTAATGGGTTTCCGCTTAACAGCTAAATCTGTTGAAAAACTTTGTGACACGATGCGTAAGCAAGTAGAGCAAGTTTGGACTTTAGAGCGTAGCTTGGTGCGCATTTTGGTGGATAAGGTGGGTGTGCCTCGTAATGAAGTGCTAACTGCTTTACCAAAAAATGCGCTGAACTTGAAGTGGACTGCGATGCTTCTCAAAGAGAATAAGTCATACAGCGCCATCTTGGAACGTAATGTTCCAGCTGTTCAAGAAGTTCAGCAGAAATTGGTTGATATTCAAACCAACGTTGTATTGCCGCTTCCTGAATTGAAGGAAGTTAATAAGCAGATGAATGAAGGTGAAAAACGTGCTCGCGCAGCCAAGCGTGAGATGACGGTTGCCAACTTGCGTCTAGTCATTTCTATTGCTAAAAAATACACCAACCGCGGCTTGCAGTTCTTGGATTTAATTCAAGAGGGTAATATTGGTTTGATGAAAGCGGTTGATAAGTTTGAATACCGCCGTGGTTATAAGTTCTCAACTTATGCTACTTGGTGGATTCGTCAGGCAATCACGCGTTCAATTGCTGACCAGGCACGTACAATTCGTATCCCTGTTCATATGATTGAAACCATCAATAAGATGAACCGTATCAGCCGCCAAATTCTTCAAGAAACTGGTACTGAGCCAGATGCAGCAACGCTTGCAGCCAAGATGGAAATTCCAGAAGATAAGATTCGCAAGATCATGAAGATCGCTAAAGAACCTATTTCTATGGAAACCCCAATTGGTGATGATGCAGACTCCAATCTAGGTGACTTTATTGAAGATACGAGTACGTTGGCGCCTGCTGAAGCAGCTTTGCATGATTCAATGCGTGAAGTAGTGAAAGATATTCTTGATTCATTGACGCCACGCGAGGCAAAAGTTTTGCGTATGCGTTTTGGTGTTGAGATGAGCACGGATCACACGCTTGAAGAAGTTGGTAAGCAGTTTGATGTAACGCGTGAGCGCATTCGTCAGATTGAAGCCAAGGCTTTGCGTAAAATGCGTCATCCAAGCAGAAGCGACAAACTAAAGAGCTTCTTAGAGGAAGATTAATCCATAAGGGCCCTTAGCTCAGTTGGTTAGAGCAGAGGACTCATAATCCTTTGGTCCGCGGTTCAAGTCCGCGAGGGCCCACCAAAAAATAAAAAACCAACCTGCGGGTTGGTTTTTTATTTTTGAATGACTATCTGCACAAATGTTTTAGATTAGGTTGTAAGGCATGCTGCTTTACCGCCAACCACCACAGGGTGGCTTACTAAGCTCAGTGGCAAGTAATAAATACAGCAAATAATGTGTAATATATTACACAATTTTATGTTATAGTATGGTCATGAATCTACGCGAAATTGGTCTTAAAGTCGGGCGGCGCCGTACTGATCTGGGTTTATCTCAAGAGCGGTTGGCTAAACTTTGCGGACTTTCAAGGTCAACAATTCATCATTTAGAGAAAGGCAGTCTGAATGATTTAGGCGCTGCTAAATTACTATCCTTGCTCTCGTTGCTGGGTTTAGACGTTATTACCCAAGAGCACACTAAAAAGCATCACGGTTTGGATATGGCTAGTAAGACTGCTAGCGTGAGCTACAAAACCAAATTGCAAAGTAGCGATTTATCCAAGTCCTTGGTATCTGGTGAATTGCCAGAAAAGATTTATCCCCATGTAGCCACTTTATTAGATGAGGCGCCATTGGCAATCATTGTTTCAGCCGTTGAGGAAGCGGCGTATGCCAATCATGTGGCACCTAAAGTGATTTGGAAAAATATTGATCGGTGGGCTCATGAGATGCATTCGCCAAGATCTGTTTGGGCTTAATTAATGAATATGATCATTGAACGAGATATGCCTGAGGGTGCTTGGAAGGATTTGCTTCCCCATGCACTTTCAATCATTGAGGATATTCAGCGACACGGAACACCCAATCCCTTTTGGACTTTTGGTGGTGGCACGGTGTTGATGTTTCGTTATGGCCATCGTCTTAGTAAAGATATTGATATTTTTGTGCCAGATCCGCAGTACTTAGGTTTTGTCACGCCACGATTAAGTGATGTTGCGGCTGCGGTAACCAGTCAGTACGTTGAGGATCAAAGTTCTTCTGTGAAATTAATTCGCCCAGAAGGGGAGATTGACTTCGTGGCATCACCCAATCTAACCGAAACCCCATTTGAGATTTGGAATATTGGCGATCAGCATATTCGAGTGGAAACTGCTGCGGAGATTGTTGCTAAAAAATTATGGCATCGCGGCGATAGAGCAACAGCTCGTGATTTATTTGATTTATCCGTCGTAATTGAGCGTGAGCCTGAGGAATTGATCAAAGCATCCAAGTTCTTGAAAAAACATGCACAGCTTTTTATTGAGCAAATTGCAAATAGAGCAACTATCCTGAAAATGCAGTTCAATGAAATTGATACTTTGGATTACAAGCCGAGCTACGAAGAAGCAGCGCAACGGGCAACGCAATTCTTAAAGTCTCTTTAATAAGAATATCCTGTTATCGCACGTTGAAAATCGTTTCAAATGTATTGCTATGTATTTTTTATTTGAGTGCCCTTCCTGGATCCTTTAAGAGACTCATTAAAAGAGGGAATCCCTTGGTCAGAACTTCAAGTTCGCAAGGGCCCACCAACGATGAAACTCCCTTCAGAAATGTTGGGGGTTTTATATTTTCTAATCGCGTAAAATCACCTTATATGTGCGCACATAGCATGTTCATTTCTATTTGGGGTCTTCATGGCTGAGTTAAGCAATACCCAATTACGTAGCCCAGATGCAGAGATTGGAAGGGGCGAGGGATCGGGATTTTTTGGATGCCAGTGGCGTGAAGACGCAGGGGAAGGTATTGTTCTCATGTGTGATAGTTATGTCATGACGGCGCCAACATTCCCTCTGCATCCCCATCGCCATATTAGTGCTGTAGCAGTTTTATTCGAGGATACGATTGGCCAGATGTACTCTTCTGATAGTGTGGGAACTAATCATCAATTTGGGGCGGGCGATGTGCATTGGACGCTGGCCGGTAGTGGTGTTGAGCACACTCAAACACCATTGGCTGGTTCTAGAATTCATGCGGTACAAATGTTTATTGATTTACCTGAGACTCTACGCAACATACCTGCGCAGACATTCCACCTTCAAGCAAAAGATGTCCCGATCTATAAGGCAGAAGATTGTAGGTTGAGAGTGTTGATTGGATCTGCATTTGGTTTGAGTAGCCCCCTTGCGCTTCCTCAAGAACTACTGATGATTGAGGGCTGGAGTCAATCTGACTTGGCAATACCTGTGCCAACCGGTTGGAAAATCTGGCTATATGATCGAGATCTTGAGAAAGCTGGATATACGACGAAATCAGTCGTCAAAGGGAATTTTCTATTGGTCGCTTCGCCGAGTTAAAGAGTTGAGCTGTTTAAGTTAGCTTTTTATATTTAGCTTTAGATAATTAACCAACAAAATGCCCAAATCAAGAGGATTTTGCCCAGTGACCTATACTCTTAATGATGAACAATCCGCGCCCACCAATTAACCTAAAAAACCTACCGAGTTGGTTGTTAGTAGGGCTAATTTGGTTAATTTCTAAGTTGCCATTGCAAATGATCCGTGCGCTTGGAGCTTGTTTGGGTGTCATTCTTTGGGTTTTTGCAAAAGAGCGTCGTTTTGTAGCATTAACCAACTTAAGATTATGTTTTCCGGATATGCCTGATCGGCAACGCAAAATACTTGTTTTGAAGCATTGCATGTGTTTTTCACAAGCCGTATTAGATCGATCATTAATGTGGTTTGCCTCAGAAAAAAGAATTCGTCGTATCGTGCGCCAGCATGATGAAAAGCATCTTTACAGTCAAGATGGACGACCTACATTAGTTTTGGCTCCCCATTTTGTTGGGCTTGATGCTACGGGAACTAGAGGTTCAATGATGGGGCCTTGGATCAGTATGTATGCCAAACAAAAAAACCCAGTGTTTAACTACATGTTATTGCATGGGCGGAGTCGATTTACGCATCCTGTGCTTGTTTCTCGTCAGGATGGCCTATTAAAGGTGGTTAAGGCTATGAAATCTGGCACCCCTTTTTATTACTTGCCTGATCAAGATTACGGTTTAAAAGATGGGGTATTTGCACCATTCTTTGGAGTTCCTGCTGCAACGGTTACAGGGGTATCTCGTCTTGCCAAATTAACTAATGCTCGTGTCATTGCTCTGGTTTCAAAGATGGTTCCTGATGGATATGAATCTTATTACACAGAAGCGTGGGAAAATTTTCCAGGTGCATCAGTAGAAGAAGATACAGCGCGCATGAATCGTTTTATTGAATCATGGGTGCTGCAGATGCCAGAGCAATATTTTTGGTTGCATAAGCGTTTTAAAACTCGCCCTGAGGGTGAGCCAAGTGTCTACGGACGACATCACAGCTAATCATTGCTAGCACTTGAAAACCTAGCTAGATATGACGTGAGCATGTAGGCTATTGGCCTTAAGGTTAATAGCAAATAAATTGGCAAACCATTAAATTTACAGGACATTTCAGTGCAATTTGCCTAAAGGCTAGTTGCAGTCTTGAAAATTTTTTGAGAGTTCAAGTCCAATTTTTATGAAAACAAAATTATCCCCATTCAGCCTGATAATTTTGAGTGCTTTTGCTACGTCAAGTGTTTATGCGCAAGTTGATGCAGGAGCGCTTCAGCAAGGTCTAGAAAAACAATTACCTCTACCTTCACCGCTCATATTGCCTGAACCAGGGCATCAAACGGTACAGCCAAAAAGTCAGTTAAAAGAGGCTGAAGTTCGCTTTACAGTGAAACAATTCATGCTTGAGGGCGTCAAGATATTGCCTGAAGCTGATATCCAGCAAGTATTGCAAGATTGGCTTGGGAAGCCAGTCAGTTTTGAAGATCTCCGTGGTGCTTGCGATGCCATTCAAAACTTGTATCGCCAACGCGGTTTTACGGCACAGGCTACTTTGCCACCTCAAAAAATTATTGATGGTGTTGTGAAGATTGTTATTTCTGAAGCGAGGCTTGGTGGGGTTTTGATTGACATGCCTCAAGGTCAAACTCGTTTTGGTAAGGAGCGTGCTGCTGAATATATTACTTACGCTAACCCCATTGGTCTGCCTCTTAATATGCTGGAGTTGGAGCGTGCTGTTATTGTCTTAAATGAAATCCCTGGCGTTACCGTTGCTAGTCAGTTAGAGCAAGGGCAACAGGATGGAGAGGTCAATGTGCATCTTCAGTTGACTGAGCCTAATATGGTTTTCGGCAGAGTTGAGGCTAATACTTATGGCAGCAAAACCACTGGTGTTAATCAGGGAATTTTTTCTGTGGCTTTAAATAACCCTGCGGGTTATGGTGATTCTGTAACCATCAATGCTATTGGTTCTGAAGGTTCTCAGTATGTACAAGGCGCTTACTCTTTACCAGGGTCACCCAATGGCCTGAGGTTGGGGGTGTCCAGTACTTTTCTTCATTATAAAAATATTGGTAGTTATGCTGCTAATGGCGGTACTGGTGATGCTTGGACAGCGGGCATCAGTGCTGCCTACCCAGTGATTCGTGCTGCCGGCTCTAATTTAAATGCGACGGTTAACTACGATATTAAAAGTTATAACAATAAAAATTTAGCAACTGATGCTGTCACTAGTGCCTATAACATTAATAATTTGTCATTCAATGTTTCTGGAAATTATGCAGATAATCTAGGTTATGGCGCAATTAATGCTGGATCAGTGACGGTCGTACTGGGGCGCTTAGATATTTCATCAACAAGCGCCGCTAATTACAGCATGTATTTGGTGCCCAACACGAACCCTGCTGTGTATGAGTCAATCACCCCGAATAATTTTATAAAAATAAATTTCTCGGCCAATCGAAATCAACAAATGGATGGCGAGGGCCGTACTATTTTTTATAGCGCAATCTCTGGACAGCTTGCCTCAACTAATTTGAATTCGGCCGAGCAATTTTATTTGGGTGGTCCATCAGGTGTACGTGCTTATCCTGTTGCACAATCAGGTGGTTCGCAAGGTGGCATTCTTACCATGGAGTTACGTTATCAACTTCAAGAAAAGCTCGTCATCTCATCATTTTTTGATGCTGGTGTTGTGCAGCAATATAAGAATACATACCCCAATTGGCAAGGTTTAACCCATGCAGATAATCTCTATTCATTGATGGGGGTTGGTGCGGGAGTTAAATGGGATTATGAGGGGTGGAATATCAATGCATCTGTTGCCTGGAAAGTCGGATCAAATCCACTGTATAGCAACACGGGGCAGCATGTAGATACAGATGGCACGAGTAAACAACCAAGAGCTTGGCTCTCAGCAAGTTATAACTTTTAACTATTTTGTAAGCAGTACTTTAATGATTGAGTTCCACAGTTATTAGCCCTTAAGCCAATACAGTAAAAATAGCACTTTTGCGATAATCTTTCTCCCTTGTATTCAGAAGTTGAGTCAGTGCATAAACATCTTGATGTTGGGTTACATCCAACATTAAACATCACAAATAAAAATATCTTTGCGGGAGTTATTCCTGCGAGGATATTTCCATTTGTTTTTTCTGCACTTGGGCTATTCCTTTCCACTGCATTGCATGCGCAAACGTCAGCTAACTCATTGCCTGCTAATGCATTGCCAACAGGTGGAAAAGTTATTTCTGGACAAGTGGGCATTGCTCAATCATCTAGCGCCACCTCGGCCACGATGAATGTTAATCAAGCTTCTCAGCGAGCCATCATTAATTGGGATGGTTTTAATGTTGGTAAAAATGCACAAGTTAACTTTAATCAGCCTAACCAACATGCAGTGATATTAAATCGCGTGACTGGCAGTAACGCTGCAGTCATCGACGGGGCTATTCATGCTAATGGCCAAGTTATTCTGGTTAATCAAAATGGTGTGACATTTGGTAAGGGTGCTCAAGTTGATGCTGCAGGTGTTACGGCATCGACCTTAGATATTGCCAATAAAGAATTTATGGATGGCAAATCCACCTATAAGGGTCAAGGTCAGGGTGCGATTGTGAATCAAGGAAAAATAACAGCCAATGTGGAAGGTGGATACATTGCATTGTTAGCACCTGAGATTCGCAACCAAGGTTATTTGTTGGCCAGAAAAGGTGGCGGCACAGTTGCTATGGCAGCAGGTGAACAGATCACCCTTAACTTCCAAGCCAATTCTATTGTTAGCGTTAAAGTGGATGTGGCCACGTACAAGGCATATATTGAAAATCAACGTGTTGTAGAGGTGAATGGCGGACTGGTTGTGGTGGCGGCTGGTGCTGCTAATCAATTGATGGCATCCGTTATCAAAAATACAGGACGTATCTCTGCTAGCAGTGCCGTTAATAATGGTGGTGTTATTGAGTTAGTTGCTAATCTTGTGACGCAGGCTGGTCAAGTGATCGCTAATAGTCAAGTTGCACAGGGTGGAGAAGTCAATATTGTTGGTAAAAATATTACAGTGGCTGCTAACTCAAAAACCACTGCTAAAGGTGCTCTTGGCGGTGGCCAGGTCAATATAGGCTTGGGATCAAGCGCAGTTACTAGTGGTAATCAAGTTAATGCCCAAGCTCAAAACAGTCTTCAATCTCAAATGGCTATTAAGGCGAATGCAGTTGCTGCCGTTAACAATCAGCAAATTGCTAATTTTGTTACCGTTGAAGAGAAAGCAATTATCGATACCTCTGCGACTAAGGTGGGGAATGGCGGTTCTATCGCTATTTGGTCAAATATAAAAACAACTGTTGCAGGTACGCTGAAATCAATGGGGGGGCTATTATCTGGTGACGGTGGTTTTATTGAAACTAGCTCAAAAGGTTCTGTGGTGCTCGGAGCAGCGGCACTGGTGACGACCCAAGCAAAAAATTCTATGGGCAAGACTGGCCATTGGCTTTTAGACCCCATTGATTTGACGATTGATGCTGTTACCGCAAAAATTATTTCTGCAGCACTTGCTAATAATAATGTCACGATTGAAGTTAATGCTAATACGATGACTTGCCCAGCAGTCGGATCATGCATCCAAAATGGCAGTGGTAACCTATCGATTGCCAGTGGGGCAGATATTTTAAAGGCTGGTGCTAACTACACCACTTTGACTCTTTTGTCTTCAGGGGTTTTTACGCTTAATGCCAATGTCAGTGGACAAAACCTAGATGTGATTATTCGCGCTTCCTCTGCATACCTTACTGCAGGAACAACCATTTCAGCTTCTACGGTCACTGTTCAAGCTCAGAGTATTTATGCAGATGGCGCTATTAATACATCTAATTATTTTGGTGGAGTGAGCACAAATCCTTTGAGTTCTTCAAATCCGTTAGGTAATGCGATTAACTTCTTGGCTCAGGCGATCTATATTTCTGGTCGCTTAAATTTAAGTACTCAATTGCCAAGTAATGTCACAACAACTATTTTAGTGAATGGTGTGGCTAAACGCCCTGAAGATTTACTTGCTTATTTAGATAGTCTGAATGTTAGTAGCAATCCTTCAGATCAAATCTATTCGAGTTCAACAGCTAATGACTTAAATCTATTGCAAGTTAGTCAAGCGCACCAAAATCAGAGTCAGGCTATTTATATGACGGCCACTGATTCTGTGATGATCAATCCGACTGCACAGCTATTCGCTAATGGAGCAACAGGGGGCTCAATTTATCTGAATGCTCCAACTATCAATACCCAGTCGGGTAGTGTGATGCAAGCCAACGGCAATAATGGCCCTGGTGGTGTAGTTGTTTTTTCAGGTCATCAAATAACAGTAGCAAGTCATATCTCAGCAAGCGGAACAACAGATGGCGGAACCATCACGCTGATCGCCAATCAAGGCAACCTCATCATTAACAGTAGCACCATTCAGACGAACGGCTCAACAGGTCGTGGTGGAAGTATTGCTATATCTGCAACCAACGATGTCACTATTGCGGGTAGCACAATCGAAGCCATGGGATTTAATCAAGGTGGCTCAATCAAAATAGGCAATGATGCAAGTAATGGCACATTGCCTTTTGCTTTATCGACGTATCTAGACGAATATACAAGCCTGAATGCATCACAGTTGGATCTGAATCCTAGCCCTCAAAATGGTGGTTTGATTGAGACATCTGGAGCCACACTCACACTGTTAGCAAGTATTAATGCTGGTCGAGGTGGTATGTGGCTGTTAGATCCAAATAATGTCACGATTACTACAACTGCCACATCCGGTGGAACTTTGCCAAGTTATACAGCATCTGCAGCTGCTTCAGTGGTTAATGCAACGGATATTCAATCACAAATTAATGCCGGAACCAGCGTTTCCATTATTGCTAATGGCACCATCACCCAAACTTCTAATCTTAGTTTTGCACCTGCATCAGGAGCCAATGTCAGCCTAACCTACAACACGACATCTGGCACGGGTCAGTCTATTACGTTGACAGGAACCACCACAAATACTGGTGCTGGCAATCTCACTCTCAATTATTTATCAAGTGGCCAGATTGCAATAACTGGTGCGATTAATACAACAGGCACTGGAAAAACTAACGTTGTGGCACAGTCTTTTTATGCCACCAACACATTAACATCATGTGCGGCAGGGGTTTGTGGAAATATTTATACCGCGACAACGGCAAGTATTACTACCAAAGGTGGTTATGTCATTCTTGATGCAACTGGCGGAACCATTTCAGGAACGACGATCACGCCTGGTGTGATTCAAAATGCCCCCGTTAATTTAAATGCATCGATTAACACCACTATTTCTGGTGTGACGGGAACTGTGGGAGGAAATTTATCCGTCGCTGGTTCCAATGCGATTGCAAATAATATGGCCTCTTTTGGATACGCTTCCGCTCTTAATATTGGTGGAAATATCAGCATTCAATTAAAAAATACTGCAACGGCAAGTTATGGATTTGTCGTAAACAGTTATGGAACAGCGGCGCCTATTGCTGCTTATGGAGATATTGACATCAGTAGTACAGGCGTCAATGCGAATTCACGTGCTTTGATTGATTTAACCTCTGCCATAAGTTCTGTAGCTGGAAATATCACCTTAACAGCAAGCTCTACAAACACCACCATTGCTACAAATGCTGGTGTAAGTTCGAGTAACACCATCACCGCTAATGCCGGTTCGATCACAATTAATAGTAATACCTATGTCAGTTCTGCTGTGACCCTCACGGGGGCATTATCAGCAAAACAAATTTCAATTAATGGCACAGCAACAACAGCCTCAACCATTGTTTCTTTAGGTGCGGTCACGATTGTTGCGGGGGGTTCTAATTTATCGGTGACAGCCAATAATACTAATGGAGGTTCGAGCACTGGAATCACTCAAACTGGCGCTATTGCTAATAATGCAGTGGGCGGGGGAATTAGTTTTACTTCTAACAACATCATCAACCAAACAGGTGCAATGACGCTTGTCGCTAATACAGGTGCAACAACTGCCAATATTAGTTTTGATGCAAGCGCTGGTGATTTGACTTCAAAAGTTACGACAGGTAATGTAACTGTAAATGCAAACACCAGTGTTTCCGGCATTAATTACATCGTCAAGTCAGCTGGTTCAGTTATTAACCCAGGCACGATTGGTTCTGCGACGGTTTCTCTCCCTGGGTATGTATTACTCGATAACACTTATGGTTGTACGGGCGCTGGCTGCATAAAAACATCTGGATTTATTAATGCGTCTGCTGGCAATTTATCTCTGTCGAATACGGCTACGGGCGTCACGATCAATGGTGCTATTTATGCCACCGGTAATATCACTGCCAATGGCGTTACTGCAACCTTAAATTATGGTATTGACTACTCAGTAGCGATCGTTTCAGGTGCAACAGTCACACTCAATGGTGCAACGGGAACTGGCCGTGCCGTGATGAATAGTACCGCTTCTACGATTACAGGTAAAAATATTTCAATCACGGGTGCATCAACTGGTACGCCAGGGTGGGTGGTGCAAATTGGGGCTTTAACGCTTAATGGATCCGGTGGAAGCATTGCTGTAGATGGTCAAGTGGTCAATGCGCCTGGTGGAGCAAATGGCATTTACCAAGCTGGTAACATTGCTGGAGCCAGCGGCGCTAGTGTGAGCTTTACTTCCAACAACATCATTAGTCAAAATGGTGCGATTGCTTTAGTGGCTAATGTGAGTGGCACTGCATCGAATGTTATTTATGACACCACCAGCGGTAATCAACTTTCTAGCATTCTCTCTGGGGCGTTAACCATCGCAACAGGCTCTACTTCGGGAATTAATTACATCGCTAAATCAGCTGGTGCAGCGATTAATCCTGGCACGATTGGATCTACAACGGTTTCTCTACCAGGGTATGTATTGTTCGATAACACTTATGGTTGTACAGGGGCTAGCTGCACAAAAATATCTGGTTTTATTAATGCTTGGGCGAATAATTTATCTCTAGCCACTACATCGACCGGTATCACGATCAATGGTGCGGTTTATGCGACAGGCAATATCACAGTTAATGGCGTAACAGCGACTTCAAATTATGGTATTGATTATTCGGTGGCTATTAGTTCAGGTGCGACAGTTACTTTCAATGGGTCAGCTGGAACTAACCGTGGTGTGATGAATAGCGTTGCTTCTACCATTACAGGAAAAGATATTTCAATTACAGGCGCAACAACTGGCGCAGCTGGATGGGTGGTGCAGGTTGGGACTTTAACGATCAACGCTGCTGGTGGAAATATCACAGTGACTGGTAATGTGGTTAATACACCTGGGGCAGCCGGGGGTATTTATCAGATAGGTTCCATTGCTGGCGCCAGTGGTTCAAATATAAGCTTCATCTCCAACAATAATATTAGTCAAAATGGGGCATTGATCTTAGCCGCGAACACGAGCGGCACGGCTGCAAATATTATTTATGACACCACCAGCGGTAATAAACTTTCTAGCATTCTTTCTGGAGCCTTAACGATTGCTACGGGTTCAACTTCCGATATTAATTACACGGTGAAGTCTGCCGGAGCAGCCCTTAATCCTGGGGCTATTGGTACGACAACCATTTCTCTTCGAGGATTTGTTCTGCTTGATAATACCTTTGGTTGCGCAGCCGCTGGCTGTATTAAAACGACCGGATTTATTAATGCATCGGCTAACAATCTATCTCTAGCCACTACATCGACGGGCATCACGATTAATGGCGTTATTTATGCAACAGGCAATATCACTGCCAATGGCGTAACAGCGACCTCAAACTATGGCATCGACTACTCTGTGGCTATCAGTTCAAGCGCTACTGTCACACTTAATGGTACAGCGGGAACTAACCGTGGCGTAATCAATAGCACCGCCTCTACGATAACTGGTAAAGATATTTCAATTACTGGTACAACAACTGGTGCAGCTGGTTGGGTGGTGCAGATTGGTGCTTTAACAAGTAACGCCGCCGGTGGAAATATCACAGTGATCGGTAATATAGTTAATACGCCGGGGGGGAGTGGGGGTATTTATCAGATAGGTTCCATTACTGGTGCCAGTGGATCAAATATTAGTTTTATTTCAAACAATAATATTGATCAAAACGGTACGTTGATCTTGGCCGCAAACACGAGCGGTACTGCTGCAAATATCTCTTATGACACCACGAGTGGTAATAAGTTATCCACGATAGCTACGGCGGCCATTAGTCTTACTGCAGGATCAACTGCTGGCATTAATTATTCCGTACTGAGTGCTGGTGCGAGCATTACGATCGGTGGCGCTATCAGTGTGCCGGGTTCGATTACTTTAGATAATACTTTTGGTTGTTCAGGCTCAGGCTGTACACCGATTTCTGGTTACTTAAATAAAGATTTGGCTAATTGGAGTGCGTTGGTAACAACCTCTAGTGGCGTTATTGTTAATGCAGCCTTAAGCGGTACGGCCATCACGATTTACGGTATTGATAATGGGGGTAGTACGTCAGGAGGTGGTAGTGTTGTACTCAATGCTGCGTTAACTGCTACTTTAGGCAATATTAATATTGTTGGAACGACAACAACTGGGCTAGCAGTGAGTAATTATTCTGGAGCTGCTTGGAATGCAAACCCAATTGTTGCCAACAGTGGTGCAGTCAACATCACAGGCATTTCTACGGTAACAGGTAACGGTGTTGAGTTAGGCCCTAATAATTCAATTAGCGCAAAATCTATCACGATCATAGGGTCTGAAGTGGGTGGAGCCTATGCGGTTTATCTTAATAACCTAACGATTGTTGCTGGTGGAACAAACCTCAACGTGACAGGTACCGTTGTTGTAACATCTGACACGGGTATTTATCAAACTGGTCCTATTGCTGATAATGCAGCCGGCTCCAATATCAGTTTTATTACTAATGGAAAAATTAATCAGTCTGGTGCTATTGCTTTAGTGGCTAACACAGCATCTACAGCGGTTAGTGTGACCTATAACACGACATCTGGAGATTTAAATTCAAGTATTGTTTCTGGTGCACTCACTGTAGCAGCTGGTACCAATACTTCAGCGATTAATTACATTGCGAAGTCTTCTGGTTCAGCTATTAACACTGGTTCAATTGGATCGACCACGATCGCACTACCCGGTTATGTATTGATTGATAACACCTATGGTTGCACAGGCACTTATTGCACACCCATCACTGGATATATTAATGCTTCAAGCACGATTGGTTCTACAACCACTAAAACACTATCGCTTGCTACAACTGGTATTGGTGTAAACATTAATAGTGTGATTTATGCGACAGGTAGTATTACAGCTAATGGCGCATCAGCCACATCAAACTATGGCATTGATTATTCCGCTACTATTGATTCAAAGGGAACTGTAACGCTTAATGGTGCAACAGGAACCGGTGTTGGTGTTAGTAACAGTGTGGCCTCTTCAATCACCGCTAACAATATGATGATTGTTGGGATATCTGCAGCAGCACCCGTGTGGGATGTGCTTTTACGTGGAGCATTAACCATCAATAGCGCAGCCATTGGTGGCAGCATTACCGTCATTGGCAATGCAGTTGGGACTCCGGGATCTGCAGGAGGCATTTACGAAATCGGCGCCATTACTGGTGCAAGTGGCTCAAATATTAGTTTTATCTCAAATAATAATATCAGCCAAACAGGAACGATTGCATTAGCGGCTAATACAAGTGGCGCAGCAGGAGGTGTTGTTTATGACGTCACTACAGGTAATAGTTTATCGACGATTACAACAGGTACCCTAACGATTACGACTGGATCTACCTCTCCGATTAATTATGTAGAGATCTCAGCCGGAGCCAGAATTACTTCTGTGGCAATTGGCACGACTGCTAATCCATTGCCTGGCTATGTATTGCTTGATAACAGTTATGGTTGTGCGGGTGCGGGTTGTACCCCGGTGTCAGGTTATTTAAATAGTGCGCTGACAAACTGGACCACTTTAGTAACCTCAAGTAATGCTGTGGAAACAACAGCCAATATTTATGCTGCCAACAATATTATCCTAAATGGTATTAGTGCGGGTGGTCGAGGGGTTCTTTTAGGGGGTGGGTTAACGACTACTTCTGGCAACATCAGTCTAAACGGCACCAGTACTAACACCTATGCCGTTACAAATAATAATGGAACGGGTTGGATTGTCTCACCCATCGTTGCCAATGGTGGATCAATCAGCGTAACCGGTGTATCGACCACCACGGGTAGTGGCGTGATGTTTGGGCCTAGCTCTTCGATGAGTGCGAAGTCGATGACGATCATTGGTTCCGAGGTTGGTGGCACTTATGCTGTTTACTTAGATGCCTTAACCATTGTTGCTGGTGGCTCTAATATTTATGTCACGGGCACCTCCGGTGCGACAACTCATACAGGTATTTATCTTGGTAATACGATTACTGATAATGCTGTCGGGTCTAGTATTAGGTATGTGACTAACGCAAAAATTGTTCAGGCAGCGGCATCGACGACAGCTTTAGTTGCCAATACTGGCAGTGCTGTGGCTAATATTATTTATGACACAAGCTCGGGGGATTTAAATTCCAATATAACCACGGGTAATCTGACCGTTGCGGCTGGCACTAATACTTCAGCCATTAACTATATTGTTAGGTCAGCTGGCTCAGCGATTAATCCAGGCTCGATTGGATCTGCAACCGTGGCGTTACCCGGATATGTATTAATCGACAATACCTATGGTTGCGCGGGAAGTTCGTGTACGCCAGTTAGTGGCTATATTAATACCACCGCCAACAATCTTTCCTTAGCAACTACTTCGATTGGTTTGACGATCAATAATGCTATTTATGCGACAGGAGCAATTACTGAAAGTGGCGTCGCGAGTGCTAACCGAGGTATTGACTACTCTGTAGCGATGGTTTCTACGGGGGGCTCGGTAACTCTGACGGGTGGTACAACAACCATCTACGGCGTAATCAATAGTACCGCTTCAACTATTACTGCCAATAATATTTTAATTACAGGCACATCCACTGTAGCTGCTACTTGGGATTTGTATGTTGGGGCACTTACCATTAATACTGTGGGTGGTGGCATTACCTTAATTGGTCATGTGATCAACACGCCTGGGGCAGCAGGGGGCATTTATCAGTCTGGTGTCATTACTGGTGTGAGCGGTACTAATATTAGTTTCATTTCTAATAATAATATTAGCCAAGTTGGTTCAATAACATTAGCAGCTAATGCGAGTGGTGTTGGCGAAAGTATTATTTACAACACAACAAGTGGTGATAAGACCTCAAAGATTACAACGGGTGCATTAACCATCGCCGCCAACTCTACTTCAGCGATTAATTACATCATTAAGACGAACGGCAGCATTATTTCCTCGCCAGCCATTTCGGTGCCAGGTTATATCCTCTTAGATAACACTTGTTTAGGTTGTGCTACACCTGCAACAGCTGCTACGGCTGCCGTGAATGGCGCTGCAATTAGCATTACTGGGGCATTAAGCGCAGGCAGTTATGCCGGCACAACCGGTGTGACCATTAATGCCGTGGCTAATGGAACCGGTGTTGGCTTTACTCAAGGCGCTAATGCTATTAACTCAAGTGCTGGCGGTGTAACGATCACGGTGAATGGTCAAACGGGTATTGGTTATTCAAGCACTGGAAGTATCACTGCTACCAATCAAGCTATCACGATTAATACAACTACGACAACCGCTGCTGGTATCAATGATACCGGTGCCATCAATGGTGGCATGGTGAGCTTAACTGCGACACAAAGCACATCGACTGCTACAGCGACACCACTGGCTGCAACTGGGTTAATCACAGCGAATAATTTAACGGTGATGGGTAATGGTGGAGCCTCCACCACCATTGTCTCTTTGGGTGCCATCACCATTAACTCTGGCGGAGGAAGTATCTCCGTTACTGCTAATGATTTATCGGCAGGTGGTAATACGGGTATTACTCAAACAGGTGCTATTACAGACAATGCTGTTGGCGGTAATATTAGTTTTATTTCAAATAATAAAATTACGCAGGCTGGAGCGATTTCGCTTGTTTCTAATACAGGTAGTGCCCCTGCAAATATTGTTTATGACACGACTTCTGGCAATTTAAATTCAGCGATTACTTCTGGGGCACTGACCATTGGTGCGGGCACTAATGCTGCAGCGATTAATTACTTGGTGATGTCTGCTGGTTCGGCTATTAACCCAGGTGTGATTGGTTCAACAACTGTTTCTTTGCCTGGTTATGTGCTGCTTGATAATACTTATGGTTGTGCAGCAGCAGGTTGCACGCCTGTGAGCGGTTTTATTAATACGACTGCCAATAATCTTTCCCTTGCTAGTGCAGTGACGGGTGTTACGATTAATGGCGCTATTTATGCAGCTGGCAATATTACGGCAAATGGCGTAACAGCTACGAGTGTTTATGGTGTTGACTATTCTGTTGCCATGATTTCCGGTGCTACGGTGACCCTTAATGGCGGTACTGCTACAGGGTATGGTATTTATAACTCGGTAGCTTCTACGATTACTGCCAATAATATTTTAATTACAGGAACATCAACAGCTGCTGCAGGTTGGGATGTTCAGATTAACTCACTCACGATTAATAGTGCTGCTACTGGTGGTAGTATCACTGTTGCCGGTTATGTCATTAATACGCCGGGAGCGGCGGGGGGTATCAATTTAGCAGGCGGTACGATTACTGGCGCTAGTGGTTCAAATATCAGTTTCATTTCTAATAATGATATTACTCAAGCCGGAGCAATTGCGCTGGTAGCTAATACCAGTGGTGTAACTAGTAGCGTTATATACAACACCTTGAGCGGTGACAATACATCTAAAGTTACCGCTGGCGCTCTAACAGTTGGAGTTGGTACAAATAACTCAGCGATTAACTACATCATTAAGACAAACGGCAGCATTATTTCATCGCCAGCCATTTCGGTGCCGGGTTATATCCTCTTAGATAACACTTGTTTAGGGTGTGCTACGCCTGCAACAGCTGCTACGGCTGCCGTGAATGGTGCTGCAATTAGTATTACTGGGGCATTAGGCGCAGGCAGTTATGCTGGCACAACCGGTGTGACCATTAATGCCGTGGCTAATGGAACTGGCGTTGGCTTTACTCAAGGCGCTAATGCCATTAATTCAAGCGCTGGTGGTGTAACGATCACGGTGAATGGTCAAACAGGTATTGGTTATTCAAGCACTGGGGCTGTGACTGCTACTGGTCAAGTTATCACGATTAATACAACTACGACAACCGCTGCTGGTATCAATGATACCGGTGCCATCAATGGTGGCGTGGTGAACTTAACTGCAACACAAAGCACATCGACTGCTACAGCGACACCGCTTACTGCAACTGGGTTAATCACAGCGAATAAATTAACGGTGATGGGTAATGGTGGAGCATCAACAACTATTGTCTCTTTGGGTGCCATCACGATCAATGCAGGTGGTGGCAATATCAATATCACAGCTAATAATGCAGCTGTAGGATCGAAAGTCGGTATTACTCAAACAGGTGCTATTACAGATAATGCCGTTGGTAGTAACATCATTTTCACTTCGAATAATAAAATTACACAGGCTGGAGCGATTGCGCTTGTTGCCAATACCGCTACGCCAGCCGCGAATCTAATTTACGACACAACGAGTGGTGATAAGAGCTCCGATATTTCAACGGGTGCATTAACCTTCACGACGGGTTCTGGTTCAGTGATTAACTTTGTAGCTAAATCTGCTGGATCTGCTATTGGTACAGCGGCAATTGGTACAAGCACGGCCTCATTGCCAGGTAATGTCACTTTGGATAACACCTATGGTTGCTCTGGTTCTGGCTGCACACCCTCTAGTGGATTTGTTACAGCGGCTAATGTTTCAACTACTTTGGCAACCGCTTTGGCGGGTGTAACACCGCTTGCCATCTATAGCACTGGAAATGTGACCATTAATGGTGTGTCTAGCGGATCCTATGGTGTGAGCTATTCAGGTGCGATGACAAGCTCAGGCGGTAATATTGTATTGACAGGTATCACAACGACAGGCTCTGCTATCTACGGTACTGGTACGGGTATTCTGAATGCGACAAGTACCTCTCTTGGAACGATTACCTTCAACGGTAATAGCAGTGCAGCAACGGGTGGTTATGCTATTAATACTGCCGCATCGGGAACTATCACAGCTGGTGCAGGTGTCTATTTGTATGGTCTAGGTACTGGCGGCAATATTTCAGTCGGGGCATTGATTAAGAAAGATGTTGGTACTGTCGGTGGTGTGATTGTTAATGCTGTTGGCAATGTGAGTCTTGCTGGAGTGACCAATAATGGTGCGAGTGGTATTCGCATTACTGCCGGTGATGGTATTGCAGCGGGCACCACAGCGGGCGGTAATGTAACAGCAGTGGGAGCCATTACCAACAATGCAGGGATAGTTGGGGTATCTATGGCTGCGCCGGAAAATGCAGCTTGTACAACAGGCTGTACGATTGCCAATGCCATTGGTATTGCGGTAACGGCCTCTGGATCAACCGTTGCAGCAGATGTGACTAAAAATGTCTCTTATGGCATTTTAGGTGGGGCGCTTTTAAAGCCTACAGCTTACATAAGCGGTAACTTTATTAACTATCGCCAGAAGCTTACTAATACCCTGTCCATTACTGTTACATTGAAAAATGATTACACGGGGGCATACGGTACAGCCTATAACTCGATCTCTGCCAATAGTTGGTTACAGAATGCTTCGAACACAACCATTGGTTATACAGGGTCGATTACAGCTAGTTTTGGTGTGGCTGCAGTTTCACCAGCCTATATCAATTCAATATTGATATTTAGCCCCACAGTTGGCGGATCAACAACATTAAATGGTACTAATGCCAATGCGGTACAAACAGCAACTGCCTTAACGGCAACAAGTATTTCTGCTTCTGACGGTTCTTCTGTCACCGTGATCCCAGCTGGACATACTTTCACGATTACGCCAGCAGTGTTAGGTGTTACTGTGTCGGGCGTTTATAACGGTACAACTTCATTTAATAATAAAAACGCTACTATTACGACAACGGGTCTTGCTGCGTGGGATACGATTACCAATGTCAATATAAGTTCTGCAAATGCTAATGGCGCGAATACTTATGTGACATCAATTGCTGGTACGGCTTCAGGTGTTAATACTTTCTCTGCGCTTAATTATTTGATTAACGGAAGTTATAGTGCAACATTAAGTGGTGGCTTACCTATTAATGATGCGCAAAACACTGCTACGAACAAAGTCACGATTACTCCTGCGCCATTGGGTGTGACAGTGAATGCTGTCTATAGTGGATCAACGCTTATTATTCCAACCGCATTTACGGTAACCGGTTTGGTTAATGGTCAAACAGTCACAAGTTTGAGTAATGCAACCGTCAATTTGCCGAATGTTTCAGCTAATAATAGTAATTATGTAACTGCGGTAACCGTTGGTACGGGCACGGCTTCGATGAGTAACTACAGCATTACCTCGGCCTACAATACACTTGCTGGCAATACGCAAAACATCGTTACGCTGACGCCTAAAGCAGTTACAGTCACAGGTATCACGATTGCTTCTAAAACATATGATGGCACGATCAGTGCAACGGTCAGTGGTGGGTCATTGGTCGGAGTGGTTCAGGGTGATGTGGCTAACGTTGTATTGTCACAGTCTGCCATCTTTGTTTCCGCTGCTGCGGCTAATAATGTCTCATTAACAATGGTCGATAGTATTACTGGGTCGGCCATTGGTAATTACACATTAATTCAGCCAACAGGCATTACTGCCAATATTGCTAGAAAAGTTTTGACGGTTGGTGGTTCTACAGTCGCAGCTAATAAGGTCTATGACAGTACGAATGTGGCAACGGTCACTGGTGGAATTTTGGTGGGTGTCATTGCGGCAGATGTGGCGAACGTTGATTTAACTCAGGCGGGCAATTTCTCTCAAAGTAATGTGGGTAACACGATCACAGTAACGATCAATGATGTCTTGAGCGGGCCAGCCTCTGCAAACTACATCCTGACGCAACCCGCTTCAGTGACGGCAAACATTACGCCTAAAATTTTAACGGTAACAGGAACGACTGTTGCTAATAAGGTTTATAGCGGAACTACCTCAGCAACCGTGGTCGGTGGCACATTAGTGGGTGTTTTAAGTGGCGATACGGCCAATGTGACACTGACTCAGGCAGGAAGTTTTGTGAGTGCCAATGCGGCGAATGCTGTATCTATTACGATGGCAGATACGATTGGTGGTAGTGCAAGTGGTAATTACCTCCTGACTCAACCGATAGGCATTACTGCAAATATCACACCAGCACCACTTGGCATTAATTTATCGGCTATCTATAGTGGCTCAACCACTGTGACACCTACTTCATTTGCGTTAACTGGTTTGGTCAATGGTGACACCATTTCATCGATCACGAGTGCAACGGTCGCTAACATTAATGTAGCCGGTAATGCTGGTAATTTTGTCAGATCTATCGTTATTGGCGGCGGCACAGCAATCGCAAGTAACTATATGTTTAACTCTGTTGTTAGTGCAGTAGCAGGTACAAGTCTTAATACGGTTACTCTTGCAACTAAAACACTAACTGTCACAGGGACGCTTGCAGATTCGAAGGTGTATGACGGCACAACGAATGTCAACATTTGGGGTGGCGTTCTAGTTGGTGTGGTGGGCGGTGATGTCGTGAGCTTGAAACAGTTAGGTGTGTTTAATAGTGCTAATGTTGGCCCAACAGTTGCGGTTATTGTTAATGACACTATTTCTGGTTTATCAGCCGCTAATTACACGTTAGTTCAGCCCGCTGGAGTTGTCGCTGCGATTACGCCTAAAACATTGACGGTGAGTGATGGTACGGTTGCCAATAAAACGTATGACGGGACAACGACAGCTATTCTCACGGGCGGATCCTTGATTGGTTTGGTAGCTGGCGATATTAATAAAGTAACTTTGGTTCAAGCTGGTACATTCTCTTCACCAAACGTTAGTAATGGCATCATTATTATTGCTAGTGATTCCATTACTGGAAGTGCGATTGCTAACTATAAGTTGATTCAACCTACAGGTATTACCGCCAACATTACGCCAGCCATGTTGGGTATTACAGTGGTGGGTGTTGCTAATGGTACGAATAACATTACGCCAATATCATTTTCGATTAACGGTCTAATTAATGGTCAAACAATTACTGGCCTGAGCAGTGTGACGGTGAGTAGCTCTAGCATGAGCAGCAATGGTAGCAATTTTGTAACTGGCATGGTTATTTCTGGCGGCACAGCATTGGCAACTAATTACGCCTTTGCGCCTGGTTATAGTGCTGCACCAGGCATTGGGCAAAATATTGCTACTTTAGTAGCCGCCAATCAAAAGGTATTAACGGTAACGGGTACTGTTGCCACAACAAAAGTTTATGACGGTACTACAGCTATCACAATTACTGGCGGCACGCTTGTTGGTTTGCTGGCAGCCGATGTTACTAAAGTCACTTTGGTTCAGTCGGCTACTCTTGTGAGTCCTAATGTCAGCGGGGCTGCTTCTGTGATCATCACAGATACGATCACAGGTATATCTGCTGCTAATTATATTTTGGTCCAGCCTTCAGGTGTAACGGCGACGGTTACACCAGCACCGTTGGGTATTGCTGTTACTGGTGAATATAACGGCACCACAACCATTACGCCTAGTTCATTTACGCCAATAGGTTTAGTGGCTGGCCAAACAATAACGGGGTTATCGAGTGCTACTGTTAGTGCTGCCAATGTGGCTAATAATGGCACAAATTACGTCACATCGATTGTGAGTAGCGGTGGCACAGCCTCGTTAAGTAATTATCGTATTACCACTTCCTACAATGCTGTATCAGGGGCTGCGAAGAACGTCGCGACGATCACTCCAAAAGTATTAACTGTAGGTACGGGAACGATGGTTGCCGACAAGGTTTATGACGGTACGACTTTAGCTACCCTGTCTGGTGGATCTTTGGTGGGTGTGATTGGGTCAGATGTGGTGACTCTAGCTCAGGCAGGTAATTTTTCGCAAAGCAGTGTTGGTAGCAGTATCGTTGTGACTGCTGCAGATACACTTGGCGGTGCAAGTGCAACGAACTATTCTCTAGCTCAGCCAACGGGTCTTAGTGCGACGATTACTCCTAAGACCTTATCGGTTACTGGAATCACGGTTAGCGATAAAGTTTATGACGGCTTAACATTGGCGACTGCCACAATGGGAACCTTAAACGGTTTAATTGGTACGGATATTCCAAATGTTACTTTAGGTCAAAGTGCTAATTTCTCAACGGCTAATGTAGGTAATAGCATCCCTGTTGCAGTGGTGAATGTGCTGAGTGGCTCAGCAGCTGCCAACTACACGGTTACTCAAGTAAGTGGCTTAAGCGCTAACATTACAACCAAATCGTTGACCGTTACTGGTACTGCTGTGGCTGACAAGATCTACGATGGTCTTACTACAGCCTCTGTTACTTCTGGAACATTGGTTGGCTTAATTACTTCAGATGCCGCGAATATTATTTTTACTAAAGCAGCCACTTTTAGTACAGCGAATACCGGCAATTCAATTGCGATTATCGTGAGCGATAGTATTAGTGGTTCAGCTGCTGCTAACTATACCTTGACTCAGCCGGTTGGCGTCACCGCTAACATTAGCCCTAAGAGCTTAACTGTTACCGGCACAGTAATCGATCATAAGGTTTACGACGGCACTAATAGTGCGGCAATTTCTGGTGGAACATTGGTGGGTGTCATTAGTGGTGACACGGTAGCCTTAAATCAATTCGCCACATTTAGTCAGTCTAATGTGGGTTCTGGTCTGGCAGTTATTGTGGCTGATACGCTCATTAATAATATGGCTGGCAATTACACCTTGACTCAGCCAACTGGGTTTACTGCTAACATTACCCCAGCGCCAATTACAGTCAGCATTAATAATCAAACTAAAGTGTACGATGCCACCAATACAGCTACATTAGTTGCAGGCACAAGCTCGAGTGCTGGTAGTTATACCTTATCGGGATTTGTCAGTGGTCAGGGTGCTTATATTAATCAGACAAGCGCCACCTATAACAGTGCTGATGTAGCGAGTGCTGCGACGGTAGGAACAACTTTAAGTGGCGCTAACTATGTTGCAACTGGTGCAACTAATTTATCGAACTATGCTTTACCTCTCTCTGTGAATGGTTCAGGGGTTATTACACCCGCTACATTGGTAATGACTGCTAATGCCGATGCTAAATTTATTGGCCAGGCTGACCCAACATTTACTTATACTTTATCGGGTCTCAAGGGTGCAGATACCAGCGCCGTTCTTTCTAACCCAACCGTTACTAGGCCAGCTGGAGAAGTTGCTGGTGCTACTTATGTATTAACGCCTAGCGCAACTGCAGCCAATTACATCATTACCCCAACGACAGCTGATTTCACCATCATGGCACAAGGCCAGTTGTTGATTAAGGTTGCCAATACACAAATTAGTTATGGTACGTTAACTGCTAGTAATATTGGTGCGAACACTTCGGTGTCGGCTTCCTATTGCATTATTGGTTCTGACTGCTCTTTAGCGGCATCGATTACAACTCTGAATGTGGCTTCTGGAGCTCAGGCTAATACTTGGATTGCTACAGATGCAAAAGTGGGTGCTGCTCAGGGTAATTACACCTTAACCATGTTGCCTCCGACATTGTCAGCAGCCGATAGTAGTTTGGGTGGTTTCTTGAATGTGGGTAACTATACATTTTCGCCATCAACATCGGTGGTGACCAATCCAGGCTATTCAACTAATTATTCAACAGCGTATCCGATTTTAACCGTTGCCGGTACGTTATCTATTACGCCATTAGCTTTAACAATTAGTCAGCCAAGTCCAACTAAAGTGTATGACGCTACTAACGCGATTGTGGGTCATGCGCTAGTGGCAAGCAATAAGGCAGTTGGAGATGGATTAAATATTATTGGTTCAGGTACCTATGGCGGCGCTAGCCAAGGAACAAATTTATCCTACACCATTAATAGCGTAGCTATTTCTGGAGCCGATGCAGCCAATTATTCTTTCAGTGGAAATATTACTGGTACAAATGGGGTTATCTCCAAAGCCTTATTGACTATATCTGGTGCTGCGGTCGCTAATAAAACTTATGATGGTACAAATGCCGCTAGTTTTAGTGCTGGAACATTAAATGGGGTTGTCAGTGCTGATAGTGCCAATTTAATTTTTACTCAATCAGGCATATTTAGTCAGATTGATGTGGGTAATTACTTGACGGTTACGGCAACCAACACGTTGAGCGGCTCTGCGGCTGGAAACTATACCTTGGTACAACCTACGGGTTTAACTGCCAACATTACTCCAAGAATATTGACGGTAACTGGAACGTCGGTGGTCAACAAGGTCTATGACGGATTAATAGCAGCAACGGTTACTGGTGGTACTTTAGTGGGGGTTGTGAATAACGACAGTGTTAGCTTAATTCAGGCTGGTAACTTTAGCTCGCCCAATGCAGGTACAGGACTTGCTGTCTCAATTGTTGACACACTCACCAATAACTCGGCTGGCAACTATAGTTTGATTCAACCGACTGGATTTACTGCCAACATTACACCTAAGGCATTAACGGTTGCTGGTACCTCAGTTTCAGGTAAGACTTATGATGCAACAAATATCGCTACTATTGCTGGCGGATCATTGGTTGGCGTGGTGAATGGTGATGCCGTAACGCTTCATCAGGCAGCTACTTTTAGCCAATCAAGCGTTGGCACTGGTTTGACGATTATTGTTGCAGATACGATGAGTGGTGCTTCTGTTGGTAATTACACATTAACCCAGCCAACAGGTTTGATTGCAGACATCACAGCCAAATCATTAACCATGACTGGAGCAACGGTCGCTAATAAGATCTATGATCGTACGAATGCGGCGACTTTATCGGGTGGCTCTTTGGATGGCGTTATACCTGGTGATGTTGTTGTCTTGAGTCAGTCTGGCATATTTGCTCAAGTCAACACGGGGAATAATCTTCCAGTCACTTCAACGAGTACGTTAAGCGGTGCTGATGCAGGTAACTATTCTTTAGTTCAACCAACAGGCTTAGTGGCTAACATTAGTGCTAAAGAGTTAACGGTAATCGGCACAACTGTTACTAATAAGATATACGACGGGTTGACGACGGCAATAGTGACGGGTGGATCATTGGTGGGGGTTATAGTTGGTGATGCGGTGACCCTCAATCAGGTGGGAAATTTTAGTGCTGCTCATGCTGCTACAGGGCTTGCTGTAACGATTGCAGATACTCTGACGAATAATGCTGCTGGTAATTACATATTGACTCAGCCAACAGGTTTGAGCGCAGATATCACACCTAAAGCTTTGACGGTAGCTGGTACAGCAGTGGCGAGTAAGGTTTACGATACAACAAATATCGCTACTGTCACGGGCGGATCTTTGGTGGGTGTGGTGAGTGGCGATATAGTCAACTTGACGCAAGTTGGCAATTTTAGTCAGTCAAGTATTGGTACTGGATTGGCGGTTACTGTAGCCGATACAATTAGCGGCTCATCTGCAAGTAACTACACATTGACGCAACCAACTGGGTTAAGTGCAAGTATTACAGCCAAAGTATTAACGGTGACAGGGACCACCGTGGCTGATAAGGTCTATGACGGTACAACCACTGCATCTGTGATGTCGGGCACATTAGTGGGTGTAAATTCTGCGGATGTTTCAAATATTACTTTTACAACGGCAGCATCCTTTAGTTCTAGCCATGTAGGTCAAGCCATTTCTATTGTGATGAGCGATAGCATTAGTGGTGCTGCAGCTGGTAACTACATTTTGTCACAGCCAACTGGACTGACTGCTCATATCACGCCTAAACCTTTGACCGTTGCTGGTACTAATGTTGCTAACAAGGTATACGATGGGCTTACTGCTGCCGCATTAACTAATGGATCCTTGCTCGGTATTGTGAGTGGAGATGTGGTTACGCTAACGCAAGCTGGCAGCTTTAATCAATCCAATGTGGGTGCTGGTTTAGCTGTGACTGCCGCCAACACCATTTCGGGTAGTTCAGCAGGTGATTACACATTAATTCAGCCAACAGGTTTGATGGCTGATATTACGCCACGTCCAATTGCTATCTCAGCCACCAGTGGTCAAGCAAAAGTCTATGGAAATGTTGATCCTTCTTTAACTTACGCCATCACTTCTGGAAGCTTAGTGGCTGTAGGTGGTGTGACTGACGTATTAAGCGGTACCCTCATTCGCGATACTGGAGAAAACGTCAGCAATAGTTACAACATTCAGCAGGGTACATTAACTAATACGAATAATAGTAACTACAACATCACGTATGTGGGTGCTACTTTCTCCATCACTAAACGCGCCATTACATTGACGGCAACACCGATTAGTCAGATTTATGGCAATCCTGAGTCTGCATTAACAGTCGCTGTAACCGCTGGAAGTTTGGGAACAGTTGGTAGCGCAGTAGATGCTATGAGTTCAGTATCTGGGGTGTTAACAAAATCCCCTGGATTAAATGTGGGCTCATATGATGTGCTGTTGGGCTCAGGTAGTGCGGCAAATAATTACAACATCACATTCAATAGCGCTAATTCTGCGTACAGCATCGTTAGAAGAGATGTAACCGTAACTGCAGTTAGTGGTCAAACAAAAGGTTATGGCGATGTTGATCCAAGTTTGATGTATTTGGCTCAAGCGGCTACAGGCAGCGTTGGTGTAATTTCGGGTGATGTTTTAAGCGGCAACTTAGTTCGTGCAGCGGGTGAAAGTATTGGTAATGGTTACAACATTAGCCAAGGCACATTAACCAATGCAAATAATAATAATTACAACATTACTTATGTTGCTGATAATTTTGCCATTACTAAACGTGCGATTACTTTGACAGCAAATGCGGCAACCAAAGTTTATGGCACTACTGATCCGGGTGTATCTGTAGCGCTTACTTCTGGGTCTTTGGCAACCATTGGTGGTTTGCAAGATACCCTAGCATCTGTGACAGGGGTGATTTCTCGTACAGTCGGTGAAAATGTAGGTAATTACAACCTAACTTTAAGTTCTGGTAGTGCAACAGCTAACTACAACATTACATTTAATACAGCTAATCAAGCTTTCGCAATTACTCCAGCCTCACTAACTGTAGTCGGTACTAAAGTCTATGATGGCTTAACAACCATAGCCGGCTCTGATTTACTGGTGTCTGGCGTGCTTGGTCAGACTTTTACCGCTAGCGGTCAAGCGGGCATGGCTAATAAAAATGTTCAAACGAATCAAGCATTAATTAATTTGAGTCAAATCACATTGGCAGGTAATGCAGGTGCACTAACCAGTAACTACTTACCGTTGAGTCTTGGTCAAACGGTGGTATCCGTGACTCCTCGATCTGTCTCGTTATCTGCGCCATCGGTAAATAAAGTCTATGACGGTGGATTTACTTATAACCTGAACCCAACTGATTTGAATGGTTTCTCTGGTCAGTTATTAGGTGGTGATGGGGTGAGTGCTGCGACTGTGGTTTTTGCTGGTAGCAACCCTAATGTGGGAACTAATAAAGTGGTGATGATTGACCCACAATCAGTGGTGATTAATGATGGTAATTTGGGTAGAAATTACATCGTGAGTTATGTAAATTCCACGGGAAATATTTCTCCTGCAAGATTGACGGTGACGGCTGCCAATGATGCTAAATTTACCGTTGAGCAGGATGCTGCAGGCTATGCTGGCGCACTTTATAAAGGTTTTGTGAACGGTGAAAGTGTTGCTAACTTGCCGCTCAATAAACAAGCATTACAAATTACTAGAAGTGATTTAACTAACAATGCCCCTGGCCAATATACGTTGGTGGCGAGTGGTCACGGGGCTGAGAATGAAACTGTTGGTAACTATCAGGTGACTTATGTCAATGGTAACTACACGATTCTTGGAGCTAAAGATTTATTGGTTCGTGCAAGTGCGGTAACGCAATACGGATCAACACCAGTTTATAGCTACACGGCTAAGTATTTGAGTGCCAATGGGGCAACGCTTTCTTATGTAGGCACTTCTGGCTTAAGTACAACGATTGTTAACTTAATAGCTACAGGAACTACTTCATTTGTCTTAAGTGATGGTGTGGGGACTCTGACCACTGGATTTGCACCCCAGAATGCAACATTGAGTGCTTCAGGTAATACCAGCGTGGGTCAATATAATTTAACGGCTATTCCAGGCACCAACAAAACAGGGACTAGTTTTGAAAATTATGTTGTTGTTGGTACATCAATCATTACACCATTGGTGATCGCAGCGCCAACATTGACGAGCACATCTATTGCAAAGGTCTATGATGGATCAGCTGTCGTTAGTTCACAAGTGAGCAATATGTTGGGTGGTTCATCACAATTAATTACCGGTGATGCGATTAATCTTTCTGCTATTGGTACTTATAACGACAAAAATGTTGGCACCGGAAAATTGGTGACGATTAGTTTTGGTCTGAGTGGCGCAGATGCTGCTAACTATGTTTTATCTGCCAATCAAACTTCAGGTAGTTACGGTGTGATTACTCAGTTACAGTCAGTAGCTTATGTCGGTCCAGTTGGCGGTAGTTGGTCAAATCCTGCCAATTGGGCGGGGGGTGCTATTCCTGATTTATCGAATGTCGCAAATGTTGTTATTCCTAGCGGTATGTCCGTCATTTATGACCCAAGTGTTACAGGTCCGGTGACAAGTCAGGTCCAGGCAAACGGCACACTTAATTTGGCAAATGCAGGCGCTGCTGTTTCTTTGGGAGGTATCTCTGGTTCTGGTGCTGTGACTCTAGGGAGTAATAGCCTGTCGCTGACTGCCGCCTCAGGAACTTTTTCTGGCAGCATCGGTGGTTCTGGTGGTTTGAGTGTTGTAGGTGGTACCCAGACTTTGTCTGGCACTAATACATATACTGGCAACACATCGATTGCTTCAGGCGCAGCATTAATTATTTCAGGCGCTGGGGTTTTGGGTGGTGGAAATTATGCAGGTGCGATTGCGATTGCGAATAGCGGGATATTCCAATACGCTTCCTCTGCTACTCAAACTCTGAGTGGTGTGATTTCAGGTGCAGGTAATTTAAGTCAAGCGGGAACAGGTACTTTAATACTCTCAGCAAGTAATACCTATACTGGAACAACAACCATTGATTCAGGAACTTTGGCAATCACTGATCCAAGCGCATTAGGTTCAACAGCGGGTGGAACAACCGTTAATGTGGGTGGCACCTTAGATCTACAAAATGTAACAGGGGTGACAGAGCCCATCACCCTTAATGGCGGAACGTTAATGACAAGTGTGGGTACAAGTAGTGTGACGACCCCTGTCGACTTAACAGCCAATAGCATCATCAGTGTTACAGGTACTCAACTCACATTGAGTAATACCGTTTCAGGGTCAGGTGGCATTGATAAGACTGGTGCTGGCACATTGCTATTGAGTGCAGCTAACACTTATACAGGTCCAACTGTTGTCGATGCTGGTACTTTAGCAATCACTGATCCAAGCGCATTAGGTTCAACAACGGGTGGAACAACCGTTAATGTGGGCGGTACCTTGGATCTACAAAATGTGACAGGAGTGGGAGAGCCCATCACCCTTAATGGCGGCACGTTAATGGCTAGTCTAGGCGCCAGCAGTGTGACGGCCCCTGTTGACTTAACAGCCAATAGCATCATCAGTGTTACAGGCACTCAACTCACATTGAGTAATACCGTTTCAGGGTCGGGCGGTCTTGATAAGACTGGCGCTGGGACATTGCTATTGAGTGCAGCTAACACTTATACGGGTCCAACTGTTGTCGATGCCGGGGTGTTGAAGTTAGGGCCAACTGCATCGATTGCTAATTCTAGTTCTGTAACTGTTAATGGCACATTGGACCTAAGTTTGATTACAAGCAATGTGTATATCACTAGTTTGTCTGGATCCGGATCAGTTGTTTCAGGATCTATTGCACCTAACTCGCTTGTTCTCACTAATGCTTCAGGTGTTTTCTCTGGTGTGTTGAGCGGTACAGGTGGATTAAAGGTGACAAGCGGTACTCAAACATTAACAGGTATCAACACCTACACAGGACCAACCGTTGTCGATCCGGGTGCCAATCTCATTGCGGGTGCTCAATCTATTCCAGGTGATATTGTTAATAACGGTAGTTTTGGTTTTAGCCAATCAACACCAGGTACGTTTACACATAATATGACCGGTACTGGCACTATGGTTATTGGTGGAACTGGCACCATGACGCTGTCAGGAAGCAATACACAGTCTGGCGGAACTAAATTACTTTCTGGATCATCAGTCATGATTGCTTCAGTAAATGCGCTAAGTGGTAATACGATTGATTCACAAGGTGGCTCACTAGGCATTGCTGCGGGTATTCAGTTATCAACACTGAAGGTAACAGGCACAACGGTTAGCTTAACCACTGACATCATCACAGCGGGCACACAGTCATATAACAATATTAGATTAGCGCCAAGTACAGGAAATCTAATCAATCTTAAAACGACTAATGCACACATCACCATAGGCGGAACATTAGATGGCGCTCTTGATAAACAGCAATCAATTAATGTTGATGCTGGTACTGGCGAGGTGATATTGGGTGATAGTGTCGGTTCTATTGCAAGACCGAATCAGCTCAATGTGACTGGCTCACGCATTTTTATTTTGGCAGATATATTAACTGGTGATGCACAAATATATAACGGTGCCACATCTATTGGTGATGTTAGTTATAGAACTGCTGACGGCCGCTATCTAGGTAAAACATTAGTTCAAGGTTTCTTGCTTGCATCACATTCGCAATATTTCGAATATGCTAGAAATGGCATGACGAGCACCATCAGCGCACTCCAAAATAACCCAGTTTATATTAGAACCTTGGTATCTAAAGACCCAACCGTTACTTTTAATGGCACGGTTGATGATGTTACTGACTATACGCACACGCTATTGGTAGCCGCCATTGCTGCTAATTCAAATCTTGCAGCGTCAACGACGCCGATTGTTAATTTTAATCGTTCTGTTAGCCAAATTACGCCGCTGTTTAGTTTGAATGTTCAAACATTGGCCTCTATCAATAATACAAATGCGCCCGACTTATCTGCGTATATCGGACAGATTAACTTATTGGGGGCTGTTAAAACTTTCTCAAACCAAACATTCCGTACAGGATTGATGACGGCTAGCTCACTCACTGGCGGATTGGTATCTTTCTCTGTCTACGATCCAGCTGCATCCATCATGTTCCTTATCCCACCCAAAACTGATGGCAGTGGTCAAATTAATTTAACCAATCCTGGCTCTCAAGATATTTTGAGAATTAATGGCATCAGTAATTTCATGTTGATGCCTAATTTAATGGGAGAAAACTCTTGGAGTAGGGGTTATCAACAAAAGAACGCGCTTAATTATGTTGAAACTGCAGCTTCTGCAGATGCAAGCGTGGTTGTGAAAAAAGAATTTACGGAAATAAATGGTCTTGTTGGTGAGGTTGCCGTCGGCGGCCTAGAGTCAGCTAATGATTGTGACAAGGATGACCAAAAAGATGCAGAGTGCCGGCTAAAAGCCAAGTAGCCCAATTGCTATAGCCTACCAGTTATTTTTCGCATAAAACCCCTTCTTTTTCTCACTTTTATAAAGTGGGGAGATTTCTTCTTCATAAAAATATCTTCCTGATAGCCAAGGCCATCTTTAAATATCCAAAAAAGCTGCCAAGATGGTTTTGCTTAGGAGAGGCAAGGCTTATTTCTTATGAAATTTATATAAAATACTTAAAAATTTTATTAAAAATCAAATACTTTCTGACTAATTTATAGTTAACCTAAAAGTATAGTGTCATGAATAGCCATTCAAGGCCATTTAAGATCTCATGCCATCTTTAAGACCAATTTCTTAGGTCTTGTTGCATAACGTTAAAAATCTTTAATATAAATAGTAGCTTAGACTGATTTTTGTCAGAAATTGTCAGACTATTTTTTACGTTTCCCCCTAGAATCCGTTTATTATGGCTATTAGCCCTAAGGTTAATAGCGGAAATTGGGGTCTAAATTGTCATATTTCTGACATTGCGCCCAGTTTCTCAATTTGATAAGTGGAGACTGGTTTGCAAGTAAGCAATTTTCTAAAGAATATTCGGTTCAAGGCTTGGTTTACCAAACTCCTATTGCTGACCGCCTTAATTTCTCCCGCTCTCGCAAGTGCCGCTCCCTATTATCTATTTACGCCGATCACGGGCGCGAATACAACATTTGATCAAACACACTCTTCAACTTGGACCTTTCATGTGTCTGATACGTTCGATTTTGGTGGCGGCACGTTTACTATCAAGCAAGGTGGGCGTTCATATGACAACGCTTACCTAGTTGTTTATTCTGGCACCACTTTACCCGCTCAAAATTGTAATGTTAGTGCGGCAAACGTTGTTACCTATGCTTCTATTCCTCCAAGTGCTGTAACTGGTCAATACACACCTACAGCCATTAATTTTCCAGCGCCTATTACCTTGACTAGCGGGACGTATACCGTTGTTTTATGTTCCAACACTGGTACGAATGGGGTGCAGCAGTATTTTATTAAAGGTGCTAATAACGCTTATATAGCTGATAGTGGCGGTACACCAATCGTAAATCCTCCGATTGATATTACGCCACAAGTGCCCAATTTGACGATTAGTAAAACAGCTTATTCAGTTTCAACGGGGTTATCTATAACTTCTGTTGGAACTTCGAGCCAGTATAAGTACAGAATTAATTTGGGCAACAGTGGCACTTTGGCTCTTGGTGGTGGTGCTCTAGTAAGCGTGGCAGATCAATTACCTCTAGGAGTAACAGCCTTAAGTGCCATTCCTGGTACAGGAGTTTCTGCAGTTACTTGTTCTAACTTAAATTATGCTGGTGCCTTATTAGGTTGTACGGCTACTCTGGGAAGTGGTGGATTAGCTGCGGGTGCATCAACTGGAACGGCATATTTTGATATTTTGGTCACAGCACCTGCGACAGTTGGAAATATTACCAACTATGTTTCAGTAGACTCGGGTGGTGGTAATCTGCCACCGACACCAGGGGCTAGCTGTTCGCCAGCAGGAAGTTGTGCCAGTTCAACGATTTCCGTCACTGCAGCGCCTAGTTTTTCATTAAGTAAATTAGTTAATTTGGCTCAGGCTGGAACTAGCTCAACAATTATTTATACCTTAACTGTTCAGAATACTGGAACAGCAGCTTTAGCTAACAATGGAACTGTAAGGATTTCTGAACTTTTGCCCTCCGGCGTTTCAGGAATTACATATGCTACGGCTAGTACTGCAGGGACAAGTTCAACCATTTCTTGTACAGGGCTTACGGCAGGGAATGTGGCCGCTTGTACGATGACGTTTGCAGGAGGCCTAGCCGTAAATGCAACATCTTCATTCACGATTACGGTTACAACGCCATCCTCAATTCCATCTGGTGGTGCAATTACTAACTATGCCTCAGTTGACTCGACGGGGGGTACTTCACCTCTAACACCTAGCCCTACATGTACTACTTGTGCTAGAGCAACAACAATTCTGAGTGCTGGTTATTTGAGTATCACAAAAACGGGGCCTGCTTCTGTAAGTACTTCAGGTAGCATGTCTTACACTCTAACAGTGACATGTAACAATTGTAGTGGTAGTACTAAAGTGCCTGCCGCTACGGTATATGACCAATTACCAAGCGGCGTAACATATGTATCTGCGTCGATTACATCTAAAAATGGATCATCAGCCTGCTCCGTTAATTCTAGTAATTTGGTGACATGTAGTATTACTCCATCAGGTAACTCTGGCATGGGGACTACTACAACAATTGTTATTAATGCCACAGCGCCATCTTATGCTGGAAGTGTCACAAACTATGCATCTGTAGATCCTACTGGCGGATCATCTCCTCCTGCTCCAGGACCAAGTTGCGCACCCAACTCAAGTTGCAGCAGTTATACAACAGCAGTTGGTTCGAATTTCACATTGAGTAAGTCAGCCGCTTCTAGTGTTAATACAAATGGTGTAATTGCTTATACGATTAATCTTGGCAATAGTGGTGGTGCAACAACGGGAACTATTGCAACTGTTAACGATCAGCTTCCAGCTGGAGTAACTGCTCTTAGTGTGACTCCACTGACAAACGTTCAAAGTGTTTCTTGCTCTCCATTAAATGTTTCTGGAGCTTTATTAACATGTAGCGTGGTATTGACTAATGGATTGGCTCCTGGTGTGGCAAATGGTGCTGCTGCGTTTCAGATTAATGCCCTAGCTCCATCATCTGTAGGATCTGTTATTAACTATGCTTCAGTCGATCCTACTGGAGGTTATTCCCCGCCTGCGACTGGACCTGGTTGCGCACCATCAGCTAGTTGTGGTTCTGCTTCGACCTCGGTGGTTTCAGGCCCTAGTTATACGCTGAATAAAACAGCTACCAGCCCTGTGTCTCCATTAGGCAGTATTAATTATCAAATTAATTTAGGTAATAGTGGCGCAGCTTCTTCAAGTGCAACAGCAGTGTTAACGGTATCTGAAAAATTACCAGCTGGGGTGGTTGCTAATACTGTTCAGGCTGGCATTGGGGTAGGAAGTGTGTCTTGTGGTCCTTTACCTTCAGCAGCAGGAGCAACTTTGACATGTTCTGTAACATTAAATCAACCATTAGTTGCTGGAGCACCCAATGGCTCCGCATATTTTACTTTGACAGCAACCGCTCCAAATAATTCTGGAACAATTGTCAATTATGCTTCTGTAGATCCAACGGGAGGAAGTTCCCCTCCTACGCCAAGCTCTTCCTGTGTTCTACCAAGTTGCGGCAGTGCTAGTAGCAATGTGACAACAAGTTTTAACTATACACTTTCAAAGTCAGGTCCAACCTCTATTGGACCACTTGGTTTGATGTCTTATCAGATCAATTTGGGTAATAGTGGTGGCGCATCTTCTGGGACAACAGTTACTGTATATGACCAGTTACCCGCAGGTGTTATTTATTCATCTGTATCGGCAGGCTCTGGAGTTGGCGCAGTTACATGTACTAATAATTATGGCGGTACTGCAGGCTTATTGAAATGCTCCATTACGCTATCATCTCCATTACCAGTTGGGGCAGGAAATGGAGCGGCCTTTTTTACGGTAAATGCATACGCACCCAATGTAACGGGCTTGATCACTAATTACGCTTCTGTTGATTCGCTGGGAGGAAGTTCCCCTCCTACGCCTGGGACATCGTGCGCACCAACAACAAGTTGTGGTAACGCTACTACAAATGTGGGTTCAAGTTTTACATTAACAAAATTAGCTAGTGTGAGTTCTGTTGCAGTAAGTACCAGTTACTCGTATACCTTAAAGTTGGGCAATGCTGGTTCTACAATTACCGGTTTAGTTGCCACTATTCGAGATCAATTGCCTCCTGGCGTTGTCTTAACAGGTATAGCAGGTGCAACAGTTAATGGTATTACTACGACTCCTTCTTGCGGTACTGTGCCATCAACTGCTGGAGCATTGTTGACATGTACGATTGCATTGAGTGGAGGTATTCCCGCTGGGACTGCGTCCTCTGGAGTTACAGCACCGTCATTTTCTATGACTGTTACTTCACCATCATCCGCAGGGTTAGTTACAAACTATGCTTCTGTAGATCCGTCGGGGGGAACCTCGCCGTTGTCTCCTGGGCCTAGTTGTGTAGATGCAAGCTGTAGCAGTGCAGCCGTAGAGGTTGGTGCAAATATTACCTTGCAGAAATCTGGACCTGCTTCTGTTGCTACTAGTGGTTCAATAGACTATACCTTTACATTAGCTAACGCTAGCTCTACAAATGTTTCGTCTGGAACTGTTTTATATGTCTATGATCAGTTGCCATCTGGGGTTATAGCGACTGGTGTGACCTCAATTAGTGGGTTAACTGTTGCTGCAGCTAATTGTTCTGGATTAAATGTTGCGGGAGCACTCGTTAAGTGTGCTGTAACTTTAACAACTACACTCAATAATGCTACTTCAGTGAGCTTCAAAATAACAGCTACTGCACCATCGTCTGTTGGGACCATCAAAAATTACGCTTCTACAGATGCTACAGGAGGCAATCTACCACCTACACCAGGTCCTCTATGTACGACAGCTAATTGTGCAAGCGCTATTACTTCTGTCGGCTCCAACTTCACTTTATTAAAAACTGCAACTTCTTCTGTGTTGGTGAATGGTGCGATTACCTATACATTTGCGATTGGCAATGATTCTGCTACTGCAGCTTCAGGTATTTCTGTAACATTGAAGGATCAGTTGCCAACTGGAGTAACAGCAACTGCTGTGAGTGGTTCAACAGTTGCAGGTATTACAACTACGCCCAACTGTTCGCCATTAAATAGCCCTGGGGCATTACTGACATGTACCATTACTTTAAGCTCGGGTGTTCCTGCTAATACCAGCGCATCTTCGGCAGCTGCACCAATTTTTACAATTACGGCAACAGCTCCATCAGTTGCTGGATCCATTACCAATTATGCGGCACTTGATTCAAGCGGCGGCACAAGCCCCCCTTCGCCAACTGCAGGTTGTTCGCCAGCAACAAGCTGTAGCAATGCTCAGACTACTGTTAATACATCGCCTAATTTCACGATTAGTAAAACTGCTACAAATATGGTGGCTCCTAGTGGGACTATTACATATACCCTAACAGTAACTAATACTGGCTCTATGGTTAGCGGTACTACGGCTACTATTTATGAAGCCTTGCCTGCGGGCTTAGGGTCGATTGCGGCGGCGAGTGGTTCTGGTAATCAAGTAAGTTGTACTAACTTAACAGCAGGTCAAACTGCAACATGTACTTTGACTTTTGGATCTGTATCTAGCCCTACTACCTTGGGTGCTGGTCAAAGTACGTCTTTTACTATTACAGCGACGGCACCCTCAAGCACGGGCGCATTAGTCAACTACGTTTCGGTAGCAACATTAACTGGGGGTACGCCGCCTACACCGAGTTCTTCTTGTATAAGCTCTAATTGTGCTAATGCAACTACCACGGTTCAAGCTTCTAATTTAGTTATTGCGAAAACCGGGCCGGCTATTGCTGTTACGGGAAGTTCAGCTACTTATACTTTGTTAGTAACAAATAAGGGGGCTGCAGCAAGTGGGACTACTGCGACAATTATTGATTTTTTACCTACTGGTTTAACTTATATTTCAGCATCTGGGGCAACTTGCGGTTCACCAGTGGGTGTAACTGGTGGATCTAATGTTACTTGTACTTTGAGTTTAGGTAGTGGGTTAGCTGTTAATTCCTCCACCTCTTTCACAATTACAGCAACTATGCCTAGCTCAGCAGGTGATATCACCAATTATGCTGCGGTGGGAGCTCAAACAGGTGTTACGCCAACTTCGCCTAATAGTTCATCGGGTTGCATAAATAATACAAATACATCGTGTGATAGTGCCACCACAAGCGTTAGGGCGCCAGCTAGTTTTACTTTGACCAAGACAGCTCCATCGGTAGTGTCAACCAGCAGTTCTATTGTTTATGATTTTGTGGTCACCAATACGGGAGGGGTTGCAAGTGGCTCCACAGCAACTGTTATTGATTATTTGCCATCTGGCCTGACGGGATTAACAGTAAGTAATGGCTCTGGTGGAACAGTTAGTTGCGGAACATTGAGTTCGCCAGGAGCTGTTACGTGTACTGTGACTTTCACGGGCGGATCTTTAGCTCCATCTGGAACTGCGAGCTTTTCAATTAACGCTATTGCACCTAGTTCTTCGGGTTCTATAACTAACTATGCAACCATTGGCACTACAGGTGGAACACCTGTTGCACCAACAGCCTCTGGATGCACAACTTCTGGCACTACTTATTGCGCAAGTGCTGCAACAACAGTTCAAACGGCTATTTTCTCTATCTCAAAGACTGGTACGGGAGTAACCACAACGAGTGGAGCTATTAGCTACACTTTAACCGTTACCAATATTGGTACAGCTAATAGTGGAACCACGGCAACAGTACAGGATCTTTTGCCTACTGGTTTGACAGCGATTAGTGCGACAAGTGGCACCGGAAATACGGTAGCTTGTACAAATTTGGTGGCAGGTGGGACTGCCGTATGTACGGTTACATTTACGGGCACCACTTATTTGGCACCTAACACAGCAACTTCATTCACCATTAATGCTACAGCCCCAAGCTCTTCTGGAGCGATTACCAATTATGCATCTGTAGCAACTACTACAGGTGGAACAGCGCCAACGCCAGGCCCAAGTTGTACGACCACAAATTGCTCAAATGCATCAACCACGGTTAATGCACCATCACATTTAATATTGTCAAAATCTGGCCCTTCAACAGCTGCGGTTAGTTCTGATATTACATACACATTAACTGTGACCAATGATGGGCAAACTGCTAGTGGCAGTACTGCGACTATTATTGATTTTTTACCAACAGGTTTAGTGTATAAGAGCGTTAGTGGTGCTACCTGTTCTGGGTTGACATCTCTTTCGGGCGGTAACTCAACAACCTGCACGTTGTCATTTGGCTCTAGTGGATTAGCACCATCATCTAGTGCTTCTTTTACGATTGTCGCTACGGCACCATCATCTGCCGGCTCAATAAGCAATTATGCAACTGTGGGAACTGGTGGAGGAACACCTGTTGCACCAACAAGCTCTGGTTGCACAACTTCTGGCACAACTTATTGTTCAAGTGCTACAACTACTTTAATTGTTCCTACAAGTTTTACGCTGACTAAGACAGCACCTTCCACAGCGGTGGTGGGAGATAACATTAGTTATACCTTAACGGTTACAAATAATGGCATCACAAACAGTGGCGCAACAGCAACAGTGGTTGATTTCTTGCCTACTGGATTAACTTACGTCTCTGCTTCAGGAGCGAGTTGTGCCTCTCCTATTACCGTTACAGGTGGGGTTACGGTGTCTTGCACATTGTCTGTTGGATCTTCGGGCTTGAGTCCTGGTGGTGCTGCTTCTTTTACAATTACTGCAACTGCAACAGTGTCGGGCAGCTTGTTAAATCGTGCTGCAGTGGGGGCTCAATCTGGAATTACACCAACTGGCCCAAGTAACGCTGGCTGTACTGATAGCAGTACGACATCTTGTTCCAGTGCTGCAACTACAGTGAATACACCAGCACGTTTTAGTTTAAGTAAGACTGCTACCTCTACAGTTGTAACAGGTGGTTCAATGACTTACACCTTACAGATCACGAATACAGGCGGTGTAACGAGTGGTACAACAGCAATTGTTAAGGACTTTATTCCTGCAGGATTAACTGGGGTGACGGCGGTATCTGGCACGGGTAATGTAGTCAGTTGTGCGGGTGGTAACACTTTAACGGCTGGGGCTCTCGCTACTTGTACGGTAACTATCTCGGGTGGTTTGGCTGCTAGTGCATCGACAACTTTTACAATCACAGCCACTGCCCCCGCCAGTATTTCGGGTAGTTCACAGACGCTGACCAACTATGCAGACGTAGGTACTAATGGTAGTGCACCAACTGTTGATCCTACATCTTCGGGTTGTACATCTTCTGGTAATAGTGTTTGCTCAAGTGCTGTAACAACGGTGTCCTCTGCTTCTTCAACAGGGGGAATCTCAGGAGTTGTTTTAAAGAAACATGGAGTGAATACTTCACCTTTGCCTGGAACTACTGTTTCTTTGTATGACCAAAATGGTAATCCAGTTGGTACAACAATTACGGCTAGCGATGGTACTTACCAGTTTACTGGCTTATCTTCTAGTACTACATATAAAGTAGTTTTCTCCGGATCTAACATAAAGAGTATTAACCAAAATGCTAGTCCGCCAACAACTAGTTCAACTCCAATTGCAAGTGGCTCTGAGATTTCCGACATTCCAATTTCCTTGGGTAATACGTACGGTCAGCAAAATGCAGTTGTTGTTGACCCTAGTGGTGTTGTTTACGACAGCTTAACTCGCTTGGCAGTGGCCAATGCTCGTGTGTGGATTGGGCAAATTAGTGGATCAACGTTTACTGCTTTAGCGGATGGTGCATTGGATACTTCCGCAACAGGAGGTACCGCGAATGGGGCTTTAACTGGTTTAGATGGAATCTATAAATTATTCCCAATTTCACCCAATGGAAACTACTATCTTGTAGTAGCTCCTCCAGGATGCTCATTATCTTCAGCATCGCCGTATGTTACGTGTCCTGCAGGTAATGCATATGTAGCTCCTGGAACATACGGTAACTCAACATTAATTCCTGTTCAGTCAGGTGTTTATACACCTGCAACGACTAGCAGCATTGATTACATTCAAGCTCAGTCAGGCCCACCAACGGGGTCTCAACCAACAACTTATTACATGGGGTTTGCATTAACAAGCTCTTCTAATGGAGTTGCTAATAACCAAATTCCTATCGACACAGCACCTAAATTAGCTGTTGCCAAATCTGTACCTTCTTCTTTATCAGCGGGTGGTACGGCTAGCTACACGGTCACAATTACTAATACTGGTGGATCTGCGACGAGTGGCGCTGTGACCTTTACTGATACGTTACCTGTAGGTTTGACATTTGCACCGACATCACAAACTTCAAATGGCTTTACATGTACATCAGCCAGTCCTTATACGACTGTAAGTTGCACGGCTTCAGGGCCAAATATTGCGGCTAATGGCGGCAATGTGGCGGTGACTTATACGGTAGCGGTGTCTACAAGTGCTACAGGCACTTTGATTAACCAAGTACAGTTAACAGCATTGGGTGGCGATCCAAGGACAGCGAATATTGCAGGGTTGAATACAACGACCTTGACGGCTGGTAATGGTAGTCAGAGTACGGATAAGTTGTATGCCAACAGTGCGCAGGTCGTAACTGTGGCAAGTATTGCTGCAACAAAGACTTTAAGCTTGGTTAATGGTGTAGCTCCGGCTGCTGGTTATCAAGTGAAGTCTGGTGATGTTTTGACTTATAACATTGCATTAGTGAATAGTACCGCTGGTGCTGGTGTTGTGACGCTTACTGAAACAGTACCGACTAATACAACATACAGTTCTGCAAATATCTCAACTGATACAACGGCTAATAGTGGTGCTTGGGTAGCCGGTGGTGGAAATTACACCTTGAGTGTGACGGTTGGCGCGAGTGCGACAGTTAATAAAATCTTTACGGTGACTGTTGGAACATTAACAGGTGGTGCGGGTATGCAGACTATTGCGAATACGGTATCTGCATCTGGTGCTGCATGTACTGGCACATCGGGGGCTGGTTGTACGGTAACAACAGCAACAACACCTTATTTAAGCGTTGCCAAATCTGTGCCTTCTTCTTTATCAGCGGGTGGTACGGCTAGCTACACGGTCACAATTACTAATACTGGTGGATCTGCGACGAGTGGCGCTGTGACCTTTACTGATACGTTACCTGTAGGTTTGACATTTGCACCGACATCACAAACTTCAAATGGCTTTACATGTACATCAGCCAGTCCTTATACGACTGTAAGTTGCACGGCTTCAGGGCCAAATATTGCGGCTAATGGCGGCAATGTGGCGGTGACTTATACGGTAGCGGTGTCTACAAGTGCTACAGGCACTTTGATTAACCAAGTACAGTTAACAGCATTGGGTGGCGATCCAAGGACAGCGAATATTGCAGGGTTGAATACAACGACCTTGACGGCTGGTAATGGTAGTCAGAGTACGGATAAGTTGTATGCCAACAGTGCGCAGGTCGTAACTGTGGCATATCGCTTTACTTTAGCAAAAACTCAAACAACAGCTAGTACAGTAACTACTGGAGCCATAATTACTTACCAATTGAGTTTGGGTAATAGTGGCTCTGCGGTTTCTGGTACTAGCTTTACTGTTAAAGATCAATTACCAGCAGGAGTTATTGCTACAGGCGTCACAGCCGGGGTCAATGTCTCAACAATTAGTTGTACAGATGGCACGCATGTATTGCCGACTGCTTCAACGGCAGGTTCGATGTTAACTTGCACAGGTACCTTGACAAGTGGTTTGGCTGCCTCGACTGCGAATGGAGGAGCAGTATTTACGATTACCGCTCTTGCACCTGCCGGTGCGGGATTGGTTACAAACTATGCTACTGTTGGCTCAGCAGGTGGCGTGCCAACTAATCCACCAAGTAGCGGTACTTGCCCTGATACAAGTTGTGGCAGCGTAACTACAACGATTAATACGCCTGCTAATGTGATCTATAAGAAGACAGTTGACAAGATTAGCGCTATTGCAACTGATTCAAGTTTGACTTATACGATTACATTAGGTAACTCAGGTGGCTCCCCTTCAGGAACAGTTCTCCATGTATATGACCAGTTGCCAAGCGGGGTTCAAGCTACTGGAGTGGCAGTCGGAAATAATGTAAGTAATGTGGCTTGTACAAATATGAACATTGCTGGTGCAACGCTTGACTGCACTGTAACAACAAGTGCTATTGCTGCGGGAACTGCTTTAACTGACTCAGGGGCCTCGACATTCACTATCACTACAACTATGCCTGGTGTGGGTACAGTCATAAATTATGCTCAGGTCAGTGGTAGTGGTGGGGTAATTAACTCGCCGACACCTGCTACAGCGACTTGTGCCGCGCCGTCTATTTGTAGTGCACAGACAGTTGTAGTTTCAGGTTTAGCCACAATTTTTGTTCAGAAGATGGCCTCAGCACAATCTGTTGAGTTGGGGGATAGTTTGCTATATACAGTGAGTGTGACAGTGAAGTCAGGGTCTGCACAGTCAGGTGTAGTAGTGACAGATACATTGCCAAGAGGATTTAAATATATCCCTAACTCTGCAAGGGTCACTGTTGATAGTGTGGTTGTGTCTGGCGATATTAATTTGGGCATTGTTGGTGTGGGCCCTGTAATTAACATCAATGCTGGGACTGTTCAGTTAGGTGATGCACATGCTGCTCAAATTACTTACCGAGTGCGCGTTGGGGTTGGTGCTCAGCAAGGTGATGGCGTTAATCGAGTGATTGCAACATCTGCTTCAGGTTCTGTTTCAAATGAGGCGCGTTATAAGGTCACCGTCACGGATGGTGTCTTTACCTCAACGTCCTGCGTGGTTGGTAAGGTTTACATTGACTGCAACGGTAATGGTGTTCAGGACAACGATGAGGATGAGATGGGTATCCCTGGAGTTCGTCTATACATGGAAGATGGTACTTATTTAATCTCTGATAACAAGGGTAAATATAGTATTTGTGGATTAACTGCTACCACTCATGTATTTAAGGTGGACCCCATTACTTTACCTAAAGGATCGGTGCTCTTGCCAAGCAGTAACCGTAATGCTGGCGACCCAGGATCAATTTTTGCCGACTTGAAGTTTGGTGAATTACACCGCGCTGATTTTATTGAAGGCACTTGTTCGCCCGATGTATTGAAGCAGACAAGAACTCGTCAAGAAAAAGCTGTGGGTGCTAGAGATGGCGTACCGTTGCCTGCGTTAACTATTCAAGCTGGCGGTACAGCTGCACCTCTTCAACGCGTACCAATGGCAAGTCCTGGTCAAGCAGTTGTCGACCCATTATTGAAAGGTGAGCGTCAAGAAATGACGATTCGATTTGATTCTGAAAAAGGGCAAGATCCTTTCTGCTCTAGTGAATTTCCAACGGACACTAACAGCCCAGCGACTGTGTGCCCTGTTAATCAACCTGGGAAATTAAATCAACCAAACGTTGGAGGTGTGCGATGAAACACTTGCCACGTTTAAATATATTTGCTGTTGCCGCATTAGCAACGTTCTCGTCAGTTTCTGTATTGGCAGATCAGAGCGTTATTCAAGCTGTTGAAGCTCGTAAAGAGCATCCTTTGGCCAGTGCTGATGGAATGGCTTGTACCAAAGTAACGTCTGATGCACCGATTGACCCATTCACCAATTTGCCAGGGCGTTTCAATGATCCTGTGGTGACCACTGCACCAACCCATGTCGGTGAGGATATGTTGGTTAGCGGGAGTGTTGCGAAGATTGCAGTTGAAGTTAAAGGTCTTGTTGATGCTAAGGGCATGTTGGCAGCTGATGGTATGAGTTTGGTGCCTGTAAAAGTTCGGGTGCTAGATGCTTGCGGTCAACCTGTTCAAGGTCGTTTTATTGCAAAAGTAAATAGCGGTAGTGTACGCATAGCACCACGTCGTGATGAAGCTGGTCGTTTAGTGGATTCAGTTGGTAAGCGCATGGGTGCTGATGAGGTTGAGGTTATTAATGGTCAGGCTCAGTTTGAACTCATTGCGCCACCAGTAGCGTCTGATGTGCCTTTAACGATTTCTATCGGCAGAAAAGAGGCCAAAGGAAAGATTGCTTTTGCGCCTGAGTTACGCCCATTGATTGCTAGTGGTGTAGTAGACGGCATCATTAATATTGGTGGCCACAGTAATAGTTTGGTGCCTGCTACGGGTATGAATGATGGATTTGAGCGTGAAATAAAACGTTTCCAACGAGAGTTTGCTAATGGTGATGTGAGTGTTGCTGGACGTGCTGCTTTCTTTGTTAAGGGGATGGTTAAGGGCGATACATTATTAACGGCTAGCTTTGACTCTGATAAAGAAGTACGTCAGCGCATCATGCAAGACATCAACCCAGATAAATATTACCCAGTCATGGGTGATAGTTCTACAAAGGGTTTAGAAGCTCGTTCATCAGATCGTCTTTATGTCCGTTTAGACAATGGTCGGAATTATGTTTTATATGGTGATTTTGCAACAGGTGAAGGCTTTAGCCAGCAGTTAGGTGGTACAGGTGTTGGCACATTAAAGATGCGTAACTTGGGGCAGTACAACCGCACCATGACAGGTATTCGTGGTCATCGTGAAGATGAAAAAGGTTTTGTTGATGGTTTCGCAATGCGTGACTCATTGCGTCAAGCCATTGAAGAGTACCGCGGCAATGGCACATCGGGACCTTTTTCAATTGCAAACCTCAATGCGGTTGAGAACTCTGAGAAAATTGAAGTGATTGTGCGTGATCGCAACAATACATCGCGCATTTTATCTATTACGCCTTTGACTCGTTATGTCGATTACACCTTTGAACCGTTCAGTGGTCGTATTTTATTAAAGGCTTCATTGCCTTCACTGGATGAATCTTTAAATCCTATTAGTTTACGTATGACCTATGAGGTCGATACGGGTGGTGAGCAATTCTGGGTATATGGTTTAGCTGGGCAGCGCAAATTAAATGATGTGGTTGAAGTGGGCGGTTCTTTTGTCAAAGATGACAATCCATCTCGACCATCTGGTGCGCTAGCAACTTATGCGACTGTGCCAGGTCAAGGCACCTTGCAGTTAAGTGAGTTAATTTCTGCCAATATGGGGATTAAAACTTCTGAGCATAGCCAGTTAGTACTAGAAACGGCCAGAACAACGAGCATGACTGCTGATACCGATGTTGTAGGTAATGCTTATCGTTTGGATTGGGTTGGGCGCGGCACCTGGGATACGCCTTGGGGTGAGGGTTTAAAGTGGGACACGCGCGCTTTTGGCGGCATCTCCGAGAAATTATTTAATAACCCTGCGGCTAGTTATACAGGTGGACGTAGTGAAGGTGGTATTCGAGCGGCAGCTGAGTTGAGTAAAGCTACGCGAATATTGATTGATGCTATTTATACAGAAGATGCTATTGCTAGCACTTCTCGTGATGCTGAATCTGTTCGTGTTGAACATAAATTGGACAGTAAATGGACTTTGGATGCAGGTGTTAAACATACCCACCAAACAGAAGGATCTGTTCTTTCATTTTCCACAGCCTCTGCAAATTTGACCTTGCCAGGTCAAGCACCGGTGTATGGCGGTAGTGGATTAAATCCTGCTGGGGCTGGTTTTTGGGGTACAGGCACAGGCCTAAATCCAATTACTGGTCAACCACAGTCGATGCTTAACGGCACATTGATACCGGGAACTACCCAAAGTCCAGCTCTAGATGCTTGGACAGTACGTGGTGGCGCCACATATCAATACAATTCTAAGTGGAGTGTTGGTGCTGAAGTTGGTCAGGATATTGGTTTTGCTAATGATCCATATTGGGCAGCACTCAATACCCAGTACCGTGAGAAAGATTGGCGTGTATTTGGCCGTGCTGAAACTCCAACGGGCCGTGCAACAGCTGGGGGTGACTATAAGATTACGGATAACACATCCGTTTATGGTCGATTTGAATCCACCAATGGTTTAGCTAGTTCTTATGCCTTGGATAGTGGTGCTCGTAGTCAAGCCATGGTGTTTGGTGTTCGACAAACGGATGGTAAGGGTCTAGAGAACTTTAATGAGTTCCGTGTGGTGGATGCCATGAATGGTCAAGAAACTCAAAATGCCACAGGTTTGAGAAATACCTTCCCAATCGTTCCTGGTTTAAAGGGTAATGCCTCTGCTGAGCGCTTAAAGATCATGAGTGGTGGTGGACGTAGTGCTTCTGCTCTAGGTGGTGGTTTAGAGTGGACGGATGATGTGTGGCGCGCCAGCACTCGTTTGGAGTGGCGTCAGTTAGATGCGACAGCAGGCTTAAATAACACAACTGAAAGTTGGATGAATACAACGGCTGTTGCTAGGAAGTTAGATGCCGCTTGGACAGCTTTAATTCGTAATTATTTATTAACGACGGATGATCGCAGTATTGATGGTATTCAGTTGCAAAATCGATTCCAAGTGGGTGCAGCTTATCGTCCGGTGAATCAAAATAACTTTGATGCGTTGATGCGTTATGAGAACAAGTATCAACTTAACCAAGAAATCACCCCACGTGAATCAAGTCTTGCACATATTGTTTCTGTAAATGCTAACTATCACCCTAATCGCCCATGGTGGTATATGGGGCGTGTGGCGGGTAAGACTGTCAACGAAAATCTAACGGGTGTTTCTAGCTCTTATCAGGCTTATTTATTTTCTGGGCGAGTGTTGTATGACATCACTAAAGAGTGGGATATTGGTGTAGCGAGCAGTGTTCTAGGTAGTCCACAGGGTTCAACCAAGCAGTATGCAGTTGGTGCTGAGGCTGGTTATTTGGTAGGTCAAAACGTTTGGGTTTCTATGGGATATAACTTCAGTGGTTTTTATGACAAAGACTTATCAGGTAGCGACTACACACGTAAGGGTGTTTATTTACGTCTGCGCATGAAGTTTGATGAGAAGGGGATAGAGAGTTGGAGTAATAATATGAAGGCTCGTTTTGAGGAGGAGTCAAAATGAGAGCAGACCTTTTAATAATTGCCTTATCAATGATGGCAACTCTAACGTGCGCGCAAGAGAAAACAGACCGTCAGTACCCGACTAAAGATTTTGATTACGCACATGTGCAAGAGCAGATTGATGCTCTGTCAAAGGACTCAAAGTCTGATATTTATCAGTTAGCCAAAGCGCAGGCTTGGTTAAATAGTTCTAAGTATGAGATGTGGCGTAATGATGCGGGGTGGTGGCCTAGAGAAGCTTTTGAAGAGGCTTCTCGCATAGTAACTGCCATCAAAAATAAAGATCAGACTGGTTTATCTAAAGCTAGCCAGTTGAAGATTACCCAATTAATCGCTGATGATTTGTGGCAGGAAGCGAGCATGGCGAAGAAAATACCAAAATCATGCGCTAAGCAATTGGTTGCACGTGCAGAAGTAGAGTTGGTGCACGCAGCTTATGAGGCCCAAGAAACAACTTGGAAAGACCCTACACCTCAGTTAGCTTTGGCAAAAAGTCTTTTGAGTAGAGCCAAAGATTGCCAGTGAGTTGTCACTAGGTTATCTGGAGTTATTTAATGTGATTAGGTGAGTTTTGGTCTGTTGGCATCACCTAAGCACTATAAATATATTTATACAATTAAAATAGTATGATTCGGTTATCGAATCTAAAAAACTTAAACTGGGTTGCTCAGTTGAACTGGTCCTGGATGGTGAAGGTTTGGTAACTAAATTCAGGTAAACAAATTCAGGTCATTAAATTCAGGAAATGTTGACAATCCGCAAGGCTAAGAAGTTTTTCTATGGTATCGCTATCTTGATGGCGGTATTCGCTTCCCAGTTTGTGATGGGTTATGAGAACCGGATTGTTTCTCAAAGTTATTTCGAAGATGTAAGCAATCAGCTAACGCTCGATCAAGTTCAATCAAAAGAATTTTCTAGCTATCAGAATATATTAACGAAGGGGTATAGCCATTCGACCTTTTGGCTGAAATTAACCATTAAAAGTGGTGTATCGGATGGTGGGCTTGTACTTCGTATCAGACCTTCCTATATGGATGAAGTCGAATTATTTGATCCTACGATAGATGGTAAAAATGCTCGTCGACGACTCACAGGTGATATGTATAAATGGTCAAGCGATGAGTACCAGTCATTAAATCTGAATTTCAAAATTAAATCGACGATGGTGGATCGCGATATTTATTTACGGGTTAAGAGCGCGCATACATATATGTTGCATGTGGATGCCTTAGATATTAAGCAGGCAGAATTTTCTGATAAAAAAATTGAGTTTATTTATCTTTTTTACCTAGCCTTCTTATTAGTCTTGGTTATATGGATCTTCAGCACCTGGATGCTTAATAGGGAAAAGGTGCTTGGGTTATTTGCTCTAACTCAATTGGTAGCTGTTTTTTACGCTGCTTCCATGTTTGGATTTTTAAGGATTATTCTTGATCAAGTATTGAGCGCTCATCTTTTAAATGATATTACCAATTATTTGATCGTTTCTTATATTTCAATTTCTTTATTGGCGCATTCAAATTTACTTGGTGAATATGGGCTTAAAAAATATTTTAAATGGGGGTTATGGTTTTTTATAGCTATCCCTATTTTTTCTGGCACATTAATAGCTTTGGGTTTTGTGACAGAAGGACTACAGATAAATGCAAATAGTTTGTTAGTAGCAACCTTGTTTCTACCTCTGACAACTTTTGTCGGGTTATTGCCCAGTTATTCAGCGCTGGAAAGGCCGCTGTTACCAAAATCGATACTACGACTGTATTACATCCTATTGTTGATCATATTAGGGATAACTTTATTGCCGATGGTGGGAGTTATTAGCGCTATTGAATTTACTTTACATGGCCTATTTATTCATGGTTTGTTGAGTGGGTTGATTTTATTTGCTTTACTTCAATATCGAACTAAGCGCATGAATCAATCGCAGATGGAGAGAATTGCTTTTGAGTCCAGTAAGGCTGAGCAGGAAAAGATTCGTAGAGAGGATCAAGGTCAGCTGATTGGTATGTTGACTCATGAGGTCAAAAATTCCTTAGCTGTCATTGATTTTGCTGTTAGTTCCATTGCTGAAAAATTTAAACACGAATTGTCCGTTGAAGATAAAAATCTGATTCGTATGTCAAAGGCCATTGATGACATTAATTTAGTTATTGCACGGTGCGTCGATGTTGATCGATTGGATCAAGAAAAAATACATGCTGCGATTAGGCCTGTTAATTTGTCAGCATTTTTGCAAGCGATTTCGTCAGAGGTGGCTGATTCTGATCGAATCATTTGGGATTATCAGAGAGATATCTTGGTCGATGTTGATCCTGATTTATTAAAAGTAGTCATTTTTAATTTAATTGATAATGCCCTGAAATATGCGAAAGATGGTTCTACAATTCATGTAGAGACATCTTCTAGTTCGCAAGGGCGTTATATCCATATTAAGAATCAGGTTGGGTATGCAGGTTTGCCTGATGAGGCGAAGGTGTTTGATAAGTACTATCGCTCTGAAAAGGCTCAGAAAAATCGAGGCACAGGTTTGGGTTTGTGGTTGAGTCGCTCAATTGTGCGGTTAATGAATGCTGAGTTAACTTATGTTTCAGACGGTGATGTTATTACCTTTTCAATTGGGTGGAGCAACAATGGCAAGTAAAAATCCTTACGTCATTATTGTTGAAGACTATCAGTTATTGCGTGAGCAATTAACTGATTTTCTTCAAGGCAAAGGTTTTGATGTTGTTTCTGTTGATGGCGGTGAGCAATTGGATGGTTTGCTGAAGATTAAATTCCCAGATATGTTGATCTTAGATTTGAATTTGCCTGGGGAAGATGGTTTAAGCATTGCTAAGCGAGTAAAGGCTTTACAGCCAAGTATTGGTATTGTCATGATGACTGCTCGTATTACTGGGGCAGATAAAGTGGTGGGGTATGAATCTGGTGCAGATGTTTACATCACTAAGCCAGCTAAACCAGAAGAGCTCTTGGCTGCCATGTCTAATTTATTAATGAGATTAAAACCGCCAGCCAAAAAACATAAAGTATGGCAATTGCTACTGAAGGAAAATACGCTCAAAAGCCCTTCGGGTTTTTCTGTGACATTGAGCGCCAAAGAACTAATTATTCTTGAGTCCCTGACTTTGTCGCCTGATCGGAAAATTAGGACTGATGTCTTATTTGCAAAATTAGAACGCGTCGAGGGGGAGTTTTCCAAAAATCAGTTGGAAGCTCTAATTAGCCGTTTAAGGAAAAAAATATCAGAAATTGCTGATTCTCGTGATGTAATCAAGTCTGTATGGGGTTATGGCTATCAGTTGTGCGTTGACTGTGTTGCTGAGTAAAAATCACATAAATAGCTTCTAAAAATTAAAACTAGAGTTATCTGCCCAAAGTAGACTCTTGATGTAGTTGTTTGAATAAAAGGTTGCTATTTTGTGACAAATTTTTTGGGCGCTACCAGTTGAGGGCATTTATAAAATTGGTGGAAACCCCTAGGTTTTTGGCCTTAACTTTTCATATTTTTCGGTGCGCTTGGAAATATTATCTTAGCTAGTCCTAAAAGACGATGTTATGTTTTGTTAAGGATTCTAAATTTCTATTAACCAAAATTTTTAGTTAAGCATATGAATAATCTTTCTGCACAATGGAAGCCACACAGGACAAAAAAGAGTCTAGGTATTGTTGTGGTATTGCACATTGTTTTTGCATTCCTTCTCGCTTTTAGCTTGGCAAGAAAGTCTATTGATATGATGCAAAAGCCACTAGAAACGAAAATTATTGACGAGGTCAAGGAAATTCCAAAGGATAAACCACCTCCTCCTAAAAATGTACCTCCACCACCTCCACCACCTCCAATGATTGCAGCTGAGGTGAATGTTAATGTGGCAGGTTCTGCTAATGCTATTACTGTTAACCCAAATACAGCACCTGTGATTGATGCGGCTAGAAGTTGTTCTAAGCCTGAGTATCCTGCAGCTGCTAAACGCTTAGGCGAAGAAGGTGTTGTCACCTTGCGATTCTTGGTGGGGATCGACGGTAAAGTTATTGAAAGTGCTATTCAAAAATCTAGCGGCTATTCTCGTTTGGATGAAGCCGCAAGAAAAGCGCTTAGTTTGTGTTCGTTTAGACCAGGTACTTTGAACGGCAAAGCCGTTCTTGCTTGGGGCAGTATGAATTATGTATGGCGTTTAGATTAATTTTATTAAATGTAATAAGGGGTTGATATGTTGATTTTTAAATGGTTACAAAGGAATTTGCTTGTGTTGGTAATGGCATTAGCAATCGTTTCACCTTTAACTTATGTTCAGGACGTTAGTGCGCAATCTACTCAAGCTGCTTCGGCAGATACGCCACAGCCGCCACCAATGCCGGCTCAAAAAATTGAAGTAGAAAATCCTTACGGATTAGGTGCGATGATTAAGCAGGGCGATATTGTTGCAAAAATCACTTTGTTAATTTTGGTCATTATGTCTGTCATGACATGGTATGTTCTATATACAAAGTTCAACGAGCAGAAAAAGGTTTTATTGGTATCTCAAACAGCGCTAGAGTCTGTTGATTCAGCAAAAGAATTGGGTACTGTTATTGCTAGCTTGCCTGAAGATCATGCTTACACTTATATTGCAAAGATTATTGATGGGGCTGCAAAAGACCGTGAAGGGAAAGTTGGTTCTGAATTAGACAATTATTCTTGGCAAGGTTTTGCTTCTCAGAAGGCTGTTGAAGTTGTGCAAAATAGAATGCAAGATGGTTTGACGATTCTTGCTACTGTGGGTTCTACAGCACCTTTCGTGGGACTATTTGGAACGGTTTGGGGTATTTACCACGCGTTAACAGCTATTGGTGTGTCAGGACAAGCTTCAATTGATAAAGTAGCTGGCCCCGTGGGTGAGGCCTTGATTATGACGGCGATTGGTTTGGCTGTTGCTGTTCCTGCAGTGCTTATTTATAACTGGTTGGTGCGTCGCAACAAGCTAGTTGCTGAAAATATTAAGTTATTTGCAAATGGAGCTAACTTAATTGTTATGCGCCAAGCTGGCCGTAAGTAATTAATAGGAGCTAGTCATGGGAATGAATTTAAATGATTCCGGTCAAGAAGATGAGGCAATTTCAACCATCAACACAACACCCCTTGTTGATGTCATGTTGGTTTTGTTGATTATTTTCTTGATTACGATTCCTGTCGCAATTCAAACCCATGGAGTGCAACTCCCTAAAGATTCAAACGTTGCACGAGAATCTAAGTTTGGCGATGTCAATATTGCAGTCAATAGTAAAGGCGATATTTTTTGGAATGATCTTTATTTAAAAGATAAAGGTGATCTTGTGGAGAAATTAAAGCAGGTTTCTGTTCTTACTCCGCAGCCAGAAGTACATATTCGTGGCGATCGTTTCACTAAATATGAAAGTATTGGTAAGGTGATCGTGGCTTGTCAAAGAGCTGGAATAGCCAAGATCAGTTTCATTATTGAACCACCGCCAAAAGGTTAATTAAGGAAAAGTTATGGGAATGAGTATTGGATCCGGCAACTCATCAGGTGAGCCAGAGGCGTTAATTGATATCAATACAACGCCCTTAATTGATGTGCTATTGGTTTTGTTGATTATGTTAATTATTACAATACCAATGCAGTTTCATGCGGTGAATATGAATATGCCAGTTGGCACACCACCAACGCCTAAGGCGCCGCCAGTTGTTGTAAAAATTGATGTGGATAGTGGCGGTAACGTCAAAGTTGATGGCAAGCTGTATACCTCTCAGGCTTTAGAGGTAAAGTTTAAAGAGATGGCTAGTCAAGCTAACCAGCCTGAGATTCATTTGCGCCCAGATGGTAAATCTAATTACGAAAATGTTTCTAGCGTTATGGCGGCTGCTCAGCGCCAAGGTTTAACTAAGATTGGTATTGTAGGTAATGAAAAATATTATTAATTCCAAATTCTTCAAAATGCCCAAAAGTTTTTTTTGGGCATTTTTTTTATGTTTGATCGTCAATGTGCAGCCAGTCTGGGCTGAGGAAAAGAATTTATCTGAACTATTGAAGGATGTTCAGACCTATTCTGATCAAAAGAAGTATGCCGATGCTCTTCGGTCAATAGAAGCTGCATTTGCGGTCGGTGGCATGAAGCCTGAGGCATTAGGTAAGGCACATGATATGGCCGCTTATTTCGCGCATCAGTCTGGTGATTACAAGAAAGCTATCTTTCATCAACAAAAAAGCATTGAATATTTTTCAGGAAAGCCTCAGGCAGAAACTCAGCTCTTATTGATTGCTGATGCTCAGGTGAAGTTGAAAGATTTTGATGGCTACATCATGACTTTGCAGCAGTTGGTGCAGTACTACCCGCGCAAAGAGTATTGGTCTGATTTGATCTTGAGAGTAAGTAAAAAATATCAGTACAGTGAGTCTATGCAATTAGAGGCTTTTAGGCTTCAGTATGTGGTCGGAGCGCTATTAGAAGAAGCTGATTATGTTGAAATGGCTGTGATGTCTGATAAAGCGGGCTTTCCAGCAGAAGCTTTTGCAGTCATGAAAAGTGGCTTCGATGCGCAACGCCTAGGTGTTGGTCCTAAGGCTGCTGCTCACAAGCAGTATAAGAATCAACTTGAGAAGAAAGCTTCTGAAGATAAGAAATCATTAACGGCCGCACTAGAAGAGCGAGCCAAAAAAATGACTGACGGGTTCGGTTTAAGCAACGTGGGCTTTAATTATGTGTTGCATGGTGAGTTTGGCAAAGGCTTAGAGCTCATGGAGTCTGCAGCAGTTAAACCAAATAAAAAGCCTGCTGAATCAGCGCTTGAATTTGGTTTTGCAGCATATTTAGCCGGTGATTTACCAAAGGCTAAAAATATCTTTGCAAATATTAAGGGGGCTCCAGGAGCTACGGAGTTAGCTAAGTTGTGGACTATATATTTGGGTAACCAGAAATAATATGACTCAATCTTCAACGAAAATAGATTATCGATCAGCGCTTATTGGCGCTGCTTTGGTTTCTGCCATTGGTGGTTTGCCATTCAATGTACTTCCTCAGATTATTAATTCAGTTTTTACCTATTTCAAATTTACCCCTGAGCAGTTAGGCTATTTTGGATCATCCTATCTTGGAGGGTACTGTCTTGCCACATTGACGGCACCACTTTGGTTGGAGCGCTTGAATTGGAAGAAACTTTCACTCGTTGGGATTGGACTGTCGATAGTTTGTTATTTAATCAGCATTAATTTAACTGACAAAGATATCAATTTAATTTATGCCATTTGGGCAGTTATTGGATTTTTTGCCGCAACCATGACTTGTTTGGGTATGCGTGTAGCCTCGGCTCTTGATGATAAAGAAAAAGCCTTAGGTTCTAGGCAAGCCATTGAATTAATCTGTGCCGCAGGCGTCTTCTTTTTAATGCCCTATGCTATTAACCACTATAGTTATCCGGGGGCGGTGGGCTTGTTGGTGTTGGTTTACTTGGGATTAAGTTTTAGCATTTTAAAACTGCCAGGTGATGCTTCTAAAATTGCTCATCAGTCTGAGCAAGATTTGGGCGTTACAAGAATTAGCAAGGCCGGTTGGTTTGGGTTGTTAACTTTTATTGGATTTGCTGTTGGTCAAATTGGTATTTGGGCATTTTTAGGTCAATTTGCTGTTATCCACGGGATTACGGAGTCGGAAATATCCTTTGTGTTGGCTGTTGTGAAAGTGCTAGGGGCAGTTTCTGCTATGTCTGTTGGCTTAGTGGGCGCTCGATTTGGTTTGAAAATACCCCATGTCATTTCATTTTTAGGTCTAGCCTTAGGTTTGTATTTGCTGAGTATGCCAGGTGGGTTAGTCACTTATGCCGCAGGCGCTTGGGTTTGGGAATTTTTCTTAACGGTAAGTTGTGTTTATCAAACGGCGGCTATTGCGAGATCTGACCCAAGTAATAAGGCGATTATCTTGGTTCCTGCTGCATTTGCTTTTGCTGGAACCTTTGGTCCTGCAATCGCAGGACATTTGGTATCGAGTTATGGATATATCTATTTAATTGGGTTTGCAACGATGACAGCTTGTATCCCTATGATGTTCTATTTACCAAGGAAAATACCAGGGCACTGAGCATTCAGTGGGGAGACTTATCCTCCCCAAGAGGAAACTTCCATTCCTCCATCCACATCTAATATTTTTCCAGTTATCCACTTGGATGCCGGAGAACATAGGAATAGAGCGGCATTAGCAATATCTTGAGGTTCACCAATAGTTTTTAATGCGATGAACTTGGTCATGCCTTTTTCAATTTCAGGAGTGAGCACTGAGGCTAGCGCATCTGTCCTGATTGGGCCTGGTGCAATTGCATTGACGCGGATGCCTTTAGGTCCTAAATCTTGAGCCAACTGCCTAGTCAGTTGATCTAGGGCTGCTTTAGCTGTGCCATACGCAGAAAAATGTGGCTGAATTAATCTTCCGGCTGCTGATGAAATATTAATGATGCAGCCTGCTTCTGATTTCTCGAGATGAGGCAAGCTATGCTTAATAAACGCGTAAGCAGTGGTTACATTAAATTTTAAATAATGATCAAATTCTTTAACCGACAATTTTTGGATAGAGTTGGGGGCGCCACCGCCAGCGTTATTGATGAGTATGTCGATGCCACCCAAGGATTTCACAACTTCTTCAACGGCAGCTATTCGTGCATCATCATCTAGAACATCTGCGCTGATGGCGATACTTTTCCTACCTAAATTTCTAATTTCTTGTGCGGTTTCTTCAACATCTTGGCGAGTTCTAGCTAGGCAGGCTACGTTAGCTCCTGCTTTAGCCAACTCTAGGGCAATGGCTTTACCAATTCCCTTGCCTGCACCAGTGACAAGGGCAACTTTATTTTGCAGATTATTCATGAGAAGTATCGTCCCAAAGTGATGGTAATCCTGGGTCTGTCGCCAAGATCACCCTTTTTAATAGTGATTTCATAGCCAGCGTGTCTGTTTCCCCAATATTTTCAGCTAAACGTGCTTCGACTTCATTGGCTGTTTTAACAAACTCTCTACCGGCAATGACCCCTTCTGAGGTGAGGGAGAACATTTCGTTAATATTTTGAACCAAACCAAGTTGGCTGAGTTTTAATAAATCCTCTTTATTGACTGCGCCAATGTAGTGGAGATATTTATTGAGTTCGACTAAGTTCAGTTGTGAACGAATCATGAGGGTAGCGATGATAAAAAAATCTGATTCGTTGATGCCATATTTGCTGTAGATGACTTTCATATTGGCAAGCATCTGATAATGAGCGCGACCTAGTAAATACCCTAATAAATCTTCGCTGTAGGCCGAGTTGTGTTGCGCAGTGCTAGTACTCAGCTTGGTATTTGTTTTTTTAGTCGGAATAGCATAATTGCCTGCCGCATAAGCTAAAGCAGGCCGCTCACTCTTATCAAAACCTAGAACTTCGCCAACAAAAATAATATGGTCTCCGCCATCGTATTCAAATGCCTTCTTGCACTGGAACCTGGCTGAACACTGAGGTAATAGAGGGGAGTCACTCATACCATCATCTAACTCAAGCCCAGCAAATTTGTTTTCTCCGGCTCTGGCAAATCTATTGGATAGATCCTCCTGCTCCATGGATAGCACATGGACATTCCAGTGGGTTGATTCGCTAAAGGCGGGCAAACTGTGGGCAGACCTAGCTAGACTCCAGAGTACTAAAGGAGGGTCAAGGGAGACTGAACTAAAGCTATTAGCAGTAATACCTACGGGCTCGCCCGTTGACGATCTGGTGGTGATAATAGTCACGCCAGTGGTGTATGCTCCTAGGGCCTGTCTGAGGGCTTTAGGGTCAATTTGGGCTGTTTTATTATTCATAGGAATTTTGTCGGTAATTAAGCTAGTTTCGCCTAGTTTCCGTACCTCTAACTATGGTGTCATCGTCTGCCTGGACGATGACACCAACTATTCAACTTAACATAATTTCCCTTATAAACGCATATGTGAGGGTGTTATGAATATTTGCCAGTTGGGATATGTTGTTATTCAGCATCAAGATCTGAGCCATTGGGCGAATTATGCTCAAAATGTCTTAGGTATGGCCACAAAACAGCCTAATAATGACACGCTACATATCAAAATGGATGAAAGGCCTTATCGATTTTTGGTCGAAAAAGGAGCCGCTAATGCTTATTTAGCTTCTGGGTGGGAGTTGCCTGGCAAGGGTGACTTTGATGCGGCTTTGGAAGAATTAGATCATTTAAATATTTCATATGTGCGTGGGGATCGAGCTTTGGCTGAATCTAGAATGGTTCAAGAGCTTATTTACTTGCAAGATCCATCCGGTAATAGGCATGAACTGTTTTGGGGGCACCAATCAGATTTCGCTAGATTTGTATCTCCGGTGGGTGTGTCTAAATTCTTAACGGATGCATCTGGTATGGGGCACACAGTATTGCCTGCCCCAAAATTTGATGACACCTTGGCGTTTGTTACCAAAGTTTTAGGTTTTGAAATTTCAGATATTTTTAATTTCAAGCCGGCTCCTGATGCGCCGGCAATTCCTATTTACTTTTTACATTGCAAAAATTCGCGCCATCATAGCTTGGCTTTGGCCGCATTTGATGTGCCTTCGAAATGTGTTCATGTCATGGTTGAAGTTGAAACTATGGCAGAAGTTGGTTATGCGATGGATCGCATGAATAAATATGACACTAAGCTTTCTGCAACGTTAGGTCAGCACACCAATGACCGAATGATTTCTTTTTATATGAAGACCCCATCTGGGTTTGATATTGAATATGGTTATGGTGGTTTGGAGTTGGATTGGAAAGATCACTCAATTCATGAATTTACAACAGTAAGTTTGTGGGGTCATGATTTCAGCGTAGGGCAAAAATAATGATGAATAAAGTAAAAGCGGCTAAAGATGCTATTGGTCTAATTCAAGATGGGATGACTATCGGCATTGGTGGTTGGGGTCCGCGAAGAAAGCCAATGGCCTTGGTTAGAGAAATTCTACGTAGCCCATTGAAAGATTTGACGGTGGTAACTTATGGCGGTCCAGACGCTGGATTGCTGTGTGCGGCAGGTAAAGTAAAAGAGCTTATTTATGGATTTGTATCGCTAGATGCGATTCCTTTGGAGGCGCATTGGCGCCGTGCACGTGAGGCGGGCAGTTTTAAGGCGGTAGAGCTTGATGAAGGCATGTTGCACTGGGGGCTACGTGCTGCTGGCATGCGCTTACCTTTTTTGCCAACTAGATGCGGGTTGGGTACTGATGTACTAAAGCACGCTAATCTAAAATTAGTTCAATCTCCTTACGATGACCAAGAGACATTGGTCGCGATGCCTGCATTGAATTTAGATGTTGCGCTTATTCATGTAACAAGAGCTGATCGTTTAGGTAATACTCAGACATTAGGCCCAGACCCATTTTTTGATGATCTCTATGCAAGAGCTGCACAGACAACGATTGTTTCATGTGATGAGTTGGTAGAGCGGATTGACCAAGTCTACTCTGCTGACGCTGATAAAAACTTATTTGAGAGAAGTCTTGTGCAAGCAGTTGTTCATACACCTGGTGGTGCGCATCCAACTATTTCAGCACCCAATTATGGCTGGGATATGGGGCACTTGAAAGAGTACTCGGCTTTTGCTGATCAAGAAGATGGGTATCAGCAATATTATCAAGCTTACGTAGCAAATGGAGAGGCCGCATATCTCGAAAAGAATGGTGGCCTTGAGAAAATTAACAAATTAGCTTTACCAGCTTTTTAAAGGAAATGATGAATACAAATTTTTCTTTGGCAGAGTTAATGATTTGTGCCGCTTCAGAAGTCTGGCGTAACAATGGGGAAGTATTAGCTAACGGTATTGGCCCTGGTCCTCGTCTAGCCGCATCTATTGCCAAGTTGACGCACTCCCCAGAATTAATGATGACTGATAGTGAGGCGAGATTAATTGAGGAGCCTGTACCTTTGGGACCTAAAACAGGTCCCTTAGCAGGTTATCAAGCAAAGTACTCCGGTAATGCAGATTTTTCAAGAATCTTCGATATTGTTTGGCGTGGACAAAGACATGTCATGATTGGGCCTACTCAAGTGGATCAATATGGCCAGACTAATTTATCTTGTGTGGGCTCTTATGACAAACCTAAAACAGCTATTTTAGGTGTCAGAGGTTTGCCAGGAAATAGCATTAATCATAAAAACTCTTTCTTTATGCCGAATCACAGCAAGAGAAGTTTTGTATCTGGAGAAGTTGATATGGTTTCGGGTGCTGGATATAACCCGAAGCGTTGGAATGGTCAGCCATACCCAGAGGGAATGGAGCTCAATACAATCATTACTAACTTGTGTGTGATGAATTTTGGCGGTGACAATAAGGCTATTCAGGTGGTATCTCTTCACCCAGGCGTTACTTTTGATCAGGTACAGTTAGAAACAGGTTTTGAATTGCTTAAGTCCCCACAGATTCACGAAACACCAGCCCCAACCAAGGAGCAGTTGGAGATTATTCAGCAATTAGACCCTCATCAGTTTAGAACTTCGATCATCAAAGGTAATCCAGCGGGTCATGCTAAAGCAAGTTAATTTTTCTTAAATTATTGATTGGGTTGAAAAATCGTGAGTGATAAAAATATCGTTGGACCTTTGGTTAGCAGAAGCGATGAGTCCCAGTATGAAACTGACTCACCAGTTTTGTATGAGGTTTCAAATGGTGTTGCAACCATTCGAATGAATAGGCCAACGTTCAACAATGCTCAAAACTCACAAATGACCTATGCATTGGATCATTTTTTCAGACAAGCAGTAGATGATGACTCAGTAAAAGTTATCGTACTTAGAGGTGAGGGTAAGCATTTTTCTGCGGGCCACGATATTGGCACGCCAGGGCGCGATATTAATAAAGAAATGCCTCGTGTAGGTATGTGGTGGGATCATACTAATAAGCCTGGTGGAGAGTATCTGTATGCTCGAGAACAAGAAGTCTATTTAAATATGTGCCGTCGCTGGCGCGATATTCCAAAGCCAACGATCGCTATGGTTCATGGTGCCTGTGTGGCAGGTGGATTAATGTTGGCTTGGGTTTGCGATTTGATCATTGCGTCTGATGATGCTTTTTTTCAAGACCCTGTTGTTAGGATGGGGATCCCGGGCGTCGAGTATTTTGCTCATCCTTATGAATTAAACCCAAGAATCGCCAAAGAGTTTTTATTCTTAGGTGGAAGAATGGGCGCTCAGCGTGCTTATGAAATGGGCATGGTGAATCGAGTTGTGAAGATAGATGAGCTCGAGAAAGTAACTTATGAGTTTGCGGAAAAAATTGCTGAGCAACCAAGAATGGGGTTGGCATTGACTAAGCAAGCAATTAATCATGTGGAAGATTTAGCAGGCAAGCGCCAAGCGATGGATGCCGTATTTGCTTGGCATCATTATGCGCATTGCCATAATGAACTTGTTTCTGGAAATAACTTGGGTGGTTATGACGCTAAAAAAATGGCGAGTACCAATAAAAAAGAGGCAGATTCTCAATCATGAGTGAGCCTTTATTAATTTCAACTGATCTGACAAAAAAATTAGGTTGTCGTTACCCAATTATTCAGACAGCCATGGGTTGGGTTGCTGATGCTCATTTGGTGAGTGCGACGACCAAAGCAGGAGGTTTTGGTTTCTTGGCTGGCGCCACGATAGAGCCGCATCTGCTTGAGGGTGAGATTAAAAAGGTTATTGAGTCCACGGGCACCAGTAATTTTGGCCTCAATTTTCATATGTTTCAAGAAAATGCGGCTCAATGTATTGATTTAGCCATTGACTACAAATTAAAAGCAGTGAGTTATGGTCGTGGACCTAATCAGAAAACTATCCAACGCTTTAAAAATGCTGGTGTTTTATGTATTCCAACGGTGGGTGCGGTTAAGCATGCCGTTAAGGCTGTTGAGTTGGGTGCCGATTTAATTACGATTCAAGGTGGTGAAGGCGGTGGGCATACAGGTAGTGTGCCATCATCTATTTTGTTGCCGCAGGTATTGAATGCTGTCAGTGTTCCAGTGATTGCTGCTGGTGGGTATAGTACTGGTAGAGGGCTTGCTGGAGCTCTCGCTGCGGGGGCTGCGGGGATTGCTATGGGTACCCGCTTCATGATGACCAGTGATTCACCGACACCGGCAGTCACGCTTAAAAAATATTTAGCTGTTCATGATGTTGATGATATTAAAGTAACTCTTGCTATTGATGGCATGAGGCATCGCATGATTGAGAATGATTTAGTGAGATCTCTAGAGAAGTCTGGGTCGGTGAAAAAATTGTTGATTGCCCTATCTAGCGCGTGGAGATGGAAGCAGCAAACAGGTATGACGATTCAGCACATGTTAGGCGTTCTGATTAAAGCTGTTAAAGAAGATCCTGGCACTTTATCTCAAGTGATTATGTCTGCTAACCAGCCAGTGTTGATACAAAGATCTATGGTTGATGGACGCCCTGATGAGGGCTTATTGCCTTCAGGACAGGTGGCAGCAGCGATTGAGAAGATTTTGAGTTGTGATGAGTTAATTCAGGAAATTATGGCTGAAGCTAATTTTTGCTTAAGTGAATTGTGTAAGAAGTATCAGACAGGAGTGGAAGCATGAGTACCCCATTTAGTACAACAGCACACAGCAGTGGCGTTATGGAATTGGTGATTAACCAGCCGCCTGTCAATGCACTTAATTCTGCAGGTTGGCTTGCTTTAGCGGCTGAGATTGAGCGCTTGGGTCAAGATCAAACAACTAGAGCCATTGTAATCAGAGCTGAGGGTCGAGGCTTTTGCGCTGGCGTTGATATTAAAGAGTTGGATGCTGATGACAGTTTGATCATGGAAGTTAATCGCGGTAATTATGAAACCTTTAAAGCCATCCATTTAAATCCTGTTCCTGTGATTGTCGCTGTTCATGGTTTTGTATTGGGTGGTGGCATCGGTATTACTGGTGCTGCAGATATTGTGGTGGCTTCAGATTGCGCAACTTTCGCATTACCAGAAGTCGATCGAGGCGCTATGGGTGGAGGTGCCCATTTGCAAAGATTGTTCCCCGTTCAGAAAGTTCGTTATATGTTCTTTACGGGTGAAAAAGTTACTGCTGCAGAGGCTGATCGATATGGTTTCATTGAGAAAATCGTACCGAAGGATCAGTTGAGACAGGCGGCTCTTGAAATTGCAGAAAAAATTGCACAGAAAAGTTCTGCGATGATACGTTTGGCAAAAGAGGCGCTCAATGGCATTGAGGACGGTAATCTTGAGAGTAAGTATCGTTGGGAGCAAGGTTTTACGATGCAGGCTTACATGAGTCCAGATTCTTCTGAAACTAGGCGCGCGTTTGTTGAAAAACGAGAAGCTAAATTTTAATCAAAATTAATTTTTATAACCATTATGAACCTTCAATTTACCGAATCTCAGCAAGCTTTTAGGCAAGAAGTGAGAGCTTGGCTTGCCGCTAATAAGCCTAAAGAAAAGTTTCAAAGCTACGATACTCAGGATGGATTTAATCAGCATAAAGATTGGGAACGCCAATTAGCTGAGGCTGGGTACAGCATGGTTACCTGGCCCAAAAAATGGGGTGGTAGCGATCGTGATTTATTTGACTGGTTGATATTTGAAGAAGAGTATTACGCCGCTGATGCACCGTTTCGTATCAATCAAAATGGTTTATTACTGTTGGGGCCAACATTAATGGAGTTTGGCACGCCAAAACAAAAAGAAACTATTTTGCCAAGAATGGCGAGTTGCCAAGATATGTGGGCTCAAGCTTGGTCTGAACCTAATGCGGGCTCAGATATGGCAGCTATCCGCTCTAAGGCTGTTAGACACGGGGATGGTTATTTAATTAATGGCCAGAAAATATGGTCAACTAGAGCGTTATATGCCAATTGGGGTTTTGGTATTTTTAGGAGTGATCCTGGATCTGAACGCCATCATGGCTTGACCTACATCATGGTCCCTTTAGATGCTGAAGGTGTGACGATTAGGCCGATTAGGGCATTGAATGGTAAGGCCGCTTTTGCTGAAATATTTTTTGATGATGTGTTTGTCTCTGAAGATTGTTTAATTGGTGAAGAAGGTCAGGGTTGGCAGGTGGCTATGGCTACAGCTGGCTTTGAGCGTGGTTTATTGCTGAGGTCACCAGCTCGTTTTCAAAAAACAGTTGAAAAGTTGGTTGCTTTAGCTAAATCTAATGGATCAAGGCTAAAAGATAACCCAGCTCTATTAGAGCAGTTGGCTTCATCGTGGATGGATAGTCAGGCATATATGCTTAACGCTTACCGCAGTGTAAGTAGATATTTAAATGGAGCCACGATTGGTGCTGAGTCAAGTGCCAATAAAGTATTTTGGTCTGAGATGGATCTTGAAATGCATACGCTTGCAATGAGAATTTTAGGTTCAGAAGCTGAAATATTGCCAGATTCAAGTTATTGGACGCACTCGGACATGGACCCAGATCAGTGGTTAGATGGTTTCTTGTTCTCCCAGGCTGGCCCGATTTATGCGGGATCCAATGAAATTCAACGAAATATTATTGCTGAGCGTTTGCTTGGTATGCCGCGTTAATTGGGAAGAGAAAAATGAATTTTAATTTTACTGATGACCAACTTGTTTTTAGGGATGCGGTTAGAAAATTTTTGATGGTTGAAGCCGCTCCAGAAGTATTGAGGGAAATATGGGCGGGCGATGCAGGTCGATCACCTGATTTGAGGAAAAAATTTACAGAACAAGGCTTAACTTCTATTTCAGTCGCAGAAGAGTTTGGTGGTTTAGGGATGGGTGATATTGACTGGTGCTTAATCCATCAGGAGTTGGGATACTTTGCAATACCTGATTCATTGATTGATACCGCTTATATATCCGCAGGCATCTTCTCAGATCTATTAAAGCAAAATCCATCGAATGCGGATTTTTATAAAAAATGGCTATCTAAAATTGTAGATGGGTCGGCGCGTATTGCTATTTCACATCCTGTGAATCCTTTGGTTTGTGATGCAGCTATTGCAGATTTGGTCATTATTTTCTCCGGTGATGAGATTCATCTTCTGCCAAGGAGTGAGTATGAGGTCGAGCAAAGTCACTCGATTGATCTATCTAGGAGGCTATATGCTATTCAATGGTCTCCCAAGTCAGACACCTGTCATCTCAAAGGTCCGTTGGCAGTAGAAATTTCTGAGCGCACTTTGAATCGTGCCAACTTAGCAATTACGGGTCAATTGCTCGGGCTATCTCAGCGCATGCTTGATGCCTCGATTGATTACACCTCTAATCGCAAGCAATTCGGTAAGCCAATTGGATCTTTCCAGGCTGTGAAACATCATCTTGCGGACGTTGCTATTCAGCTAGAGTTTGCTAAGCCAGTTTATACGCGAGCGGCTTATAGTTTTGTTCATCAGCACTCATTAAGCCCTGTCAATATTTCACATGCTAAGTTAGCTGCAGCAAAGACTGCATGGTTATCTGCTAAGCAAGCTATACAAGTGCACGGCGCTATGGGATATACATGGGAAGTTGATTTGCAAATGTTTATGAAGAGGGCTTGGGCTCTGGATGCAACTTGGGGTGATCGCGGGTTTCATCAGAAGCGAGTTTCAGAATGGTTGATCTCTGATGGTGCTCCTTTGAGTCCCATGAATAATTTTCAAGGTTAATCATGAATCAAGCTTATATTGTTGATGCGCTAAGAACGCCTACAGGAAGAAGAAAAGGCTCTTTGGCTGAGGTGCATGGTGCTGATTTAGGTGCGCATGTCATCAAGGAATTAGTTAATCGAAATGCTATTCCTTCAGAAGATTACGATGACGTTGTTTTTGGTTGCGTTGATACGATTGGTTCGTTGGCGGGTGATATTGCTAGAACTTCTTGGTTGGCTGCAGGTATGGCGATGCATGTTCCTGGAACAACGGTAGATAGACAATGTGGATCATCGCAGCAAGCTGTCCATTTTGCAGCGCAGGCTGTCATGAGTGGCACGATGGATGTGGTATTGGCCGGCGGTGTTCAGACCATGACAAAAATTCCTATTTCATCGGCCATGTTAGCAGGGCAGCCTTTAGGATTTTCAGACCCATTTTCTGGAAGTATTGGTTGGAAAGCTAGATTTGGTGACTCACCTGTTAATCAATTTTATGCCGCTCAAATTATTGCTGATCATTGGAATTGCTCTAGAGAAGATTTGGAACAATTCTCATTGGAGAGTCACCGACGCGCCTTGAATGCCATTGAAAAGAAATATTTTGAGAAAGAAATTTCGCCAATTAATGGGTTGTTTGTTGATGAGACGCCGCGTGTCACAAGTTTAGAGAAAATGGCTCAGTTGGAGCCGGTGATGTCTGAGTACCCAAAGATTACAGCCGCCGTTTCTAGTCAGACGTGTGATGCATCAGCAGCGCTTTTGATTGTTTCTGAAGCCGCTTTAAAAAGGTATAACTTAACACCGCGAGCCAGAATTGCTCATATGAGTGTGTTAGCGGATGATCCTATTTGGCATCTCAGAGCACCGATTCCTGCTACTTTTAAAGCGCTTAAAAAATCAGGCTTTAAATTAGATGATATTGATAGGGTAGAAATTAACGAAGCATTTGCATCAGTGGTGATGGCTTGGTTAAAAGAGACTGGATACCCTCATGAGAAAACCAATGTAAATGGTGGTGCAATTGCCTTGGGGCACCCACTAGGTGCTACGGGAGCACGGTTAATGACAACCTTGCTGCATGAATTAGAGCGTTCCGGTGGTAAATACGGTATGCAGACGATGTGTGAAGGTGGCGGGCAGGCAAACGTCACAATTATTGAGCGTTTATAAAAGGTTTTAAAGAATGAATTTTTGTAAAGATAGAGTGGTCATCATCACTGGTTCGGGTGCTGGTTTAGGTAAGTCATATGCTATTGAATTAGCTAAGCAAGGCGCTAAGGTGATTGTTAATGACATTCGTTTGGAAGCAGCTGCTGAAGTGGTGGCTGAAATTCATAGTCTTGGCGGTGAGGGCTTGGCGAATGGTGACGACATTACAACGATTGCAGGCGCGAAGACGATAGTGAATGCCGCCATCGAGCGTTTTGGAGCAGTTCATGCGCTGGTTAATAACGCAGGTGTATTGCGTGACAAGATGTTTGTCGGTTTGACAGAAGATGATTGGGATATGGTGGTACGCGTACATATGCGTGGCCATTTTTGTTTGGCTAATGTATTGGCTAACTATTGGAGAGACCTTTCAAAAGCAGGTAAGCAAATTGATGCGCGAATCATTAATACAAGCTCAGGGGCTGGTTTGCAGGGCTCTATTGGACAGTCAAATTATTCTGCTGCGAAGGGTGGTATTGCAACCTTAACTCTGGTTCAGGCATCTGAATTAGCCAGGTATGGTGTGACGGCCAATGCACTTGCCCCTGCAGCCAGAACAGCCATGACCTTAGCTGGTATGCCGGACCTTGTTAAAAAACCGGAGGATGGTAGCTTTGATCATTATGACCCAGCGAATGTGGCTAGTTTTGTGGTGTGGCTTGTTAGCGAATCATCCAAGCATGTAACGGGGCAAATTTTTGAGGTTGATGGCGACAGGATTTGTGTTTGTGAAGGATGGAAATCAGGCCCTGCCTTGAAAAAAGGTGGTGCTAGATGGGAAAGCCATGAGCTAACCGCTGTGGTTGATCAATTAATGCAGCAATCTACACCAGCGCAAAAAGTCTGGGGAAGTTAAGGTATTTTTATGGTAAATCAAGCTCCTAAATATGTTGAGGGTCATCAGCTCGCAAAGGGTAAGTCGGTTTTAATCACAGCTGCTGCAGGAGCAGGAATTGGATTTGCTGCTGCTAAAAGATTTGCTGAAGAAGGTTGTCGTGCCTTATTTATTTCTGATGTGCATGAGAAACGTCTTGAAGCAGCTGTTGCAGCCATTAAGTCTGAGACTGGTCTTCAAGAGGTTTATGGCAAATTATGCAATGTTGTTGTTGAAAGTGAAGTTCAGGCGCTTGTATCTGCAGCAGAAGAAACAATGGGCGGTGTGGATATTCTAGTTAACAATGCAGGTCTAGGTGGTGAAAAAAATGTTGTGGATATGTCTGATGACGAGTGGTTAAAGGTCATAGATGTGACATTGAATGGCACATTCCGCATGATTAGGGCCATGTTGCCACATATGCAGTCTAGAAAAAGTGGTGTGATTGTGAACAATGCTTCTGTTCTTGGGTGGAGAGCTCAAAAGGGGCAAGCTCACTACGCTGCAGCTAAGGCGGGTGTGATGGCGTTAACCCGTTGCAGTGGTTTAGAGGCTGCAGAACACGGTATTCGAATTAATGCCGTTTCTCCATCGATTGCGTTACATGAGTTTTTGAAGAAGGCTTCGAGCGAGGATCTATTGAAACAGTTGGCCAGTAAAGAAGCTTTTGGTCGTGCTGCTGAGGTTTGGGAAGTCGCTAATGTGATGGTTTTTTTAGCGAGTGATTACTCCTCATATATGGTGGGTGAGACTATTTCTGTTAGCTCTCAGCACGCTTGATGACTATGGCAACTATTTTTTCTTGTGCAAAAGATGTGATTGATTCTCTGAATACTGATTTGGGGGTTAGTGATTGGTTGTTGATTGAGCAAGAGCGAATCAATAACTTTGCAGAAGCTACTGGGGATCATCAGTGGATTCATGTGGATCCAGTTAAGGCCCAATCAGGACCTTATGGAGCTACGATTGCCCATGGCTACCTAACACTTTCTTTAGTTAATTATTTTTTACCTCAAATTATTGAATTGAAAAATTTGTCGATGGGAATTAATTATGGAGTGGATAAGGTTCGCTTTCCCATGCCTGTAGTTTGTGGCTCTCAGATCAGAGGCTCTGCCAAAACTACTCATGTAGATGTGATCAATGAAAAGGCTGTTCAGGCGACGATTCGTGTCACTGTTGAAATTCAGGGGGAAGAAAAGCCCGCCTGCATTATTGACACGATTAGTCGATATTACTTTGAATAATGAAGGAATTTATGATGCGTGATGTTGCTGTTGTTTCGACTGCTAGAACTGGTATTGGTAAGGCTTTTCGAGGTGCACTGAATGACACTGAGGCACCGGTCATTGGTGGGCATGTTATTAAAGCTGCCATTGCGAAGGCAAAAATTGACCCAACATTGGTGAATGATGTGATTTTGGGTATCGCTGCTCAACAAGGTACGCAAGGTTATACGGTAGGTCGTCTTTCTGTATATACCGCTGGTTTGCCCGATAGCGTTCCTGGCATGTCTTTAGACCGGATGTGTGCTTCTGGATTAATTGCTATTGCTAATGCGGCTAAAGATATTATGGTTGGGGAGCGAGATGTCATCGTAGCAGGCGGTCTTGAGTCAATTTCTCTAGTTCAAAATAAGCATAAAAATGCTTACCGTGCGCAATCAAAAGCTGCCTTGAGTGTTTATCCAACCGCTTATATTCCAATGATTGAAACTGCGGAGATTGTTGCTAAACGCTATAACATTAGCCGTACAGAGCAAGATGAATATTCGTTTCTAAGTCAGCAGCGTGTTGCAGCTGCTCAAAGTAAAGGGTTGTTTGATGATGAGATTGTGCCCATTACTGTTGAGCGCCAATTGTTTGATAAAGAAGGCCAGGCAACCGAGAAAGAAACAGTGACCTTATCTAAAGATGAGGGAAATCGTGCGGACACAACCTTGGAAAGTTTGGCTAACTTAAAACCCATTTGGAAAGATGGTCAATGGGTTAAGCAAGGAGAGTTCATTACTGCTGGTAATGCTTCCCAGTTGTCTGATGGTGGTTCTGCTTGCGTACTAATGCCGGCCGAAATGGCGAAAGGCCTTCATCTTGAGACGCTAGGTTTATATAAAGGTCTCGCTTTAGCTGGATGCCCTGCTGATGAGATGGGTATAGGTCCAGCTTTAGCTATCCCTAAACTATTAAAAGCGCATAATCTGAAGGTATCTGATATCGGACTGTGGGAGATTAATGAGGCTTTTGCTTCCCAGGTGCTTTACTGTCAGAAAGCACTCGGAATTCCGAGTGAGCGTTTGAATGTGAATGGTGGTGCTATTGCAATTGGTCATCCGTTCGGTATGTCTGGCTCTAGGATGGTTGGCCATGCTTTGCTTGAAGGGCGTCGCCGTGGTGTTAAGTATGTCGTGGTTAGTATGTGTATTGGCGGTGGCATGGGCGCTGCAGCATTGTTCGAAGTTAGTTAATGTGAGCAGTTTGAGGGCTCGACTATACTAAGAAAAAATGGCGGAATTTTGAGTAAAAAGAAAATATCTTTAAATGAGTATGCGCAGGTCGTAGAGTCTATCTATGAAGCTGCCATGCAACCCAAACATTGGGTGGCATGTCTTAACTCTATTAGAGAATTATTGGATGCAGATTTCGCCACATTGATTATTCGCCCAGTTAATCATTCTGATCCTGGTTTGATGGTGAATGCTGGTTTAGACGAAGATCACGGGGGTGGCTTTGTTACCGCCCTTCAGTGGTACAGCAATCTAAATAGCCCATTTGTGAATTTGCCAGTTGGAAAGATCTTTACGGTTAATGACATCATGTCAGAGACCACCTGGAAAGAATCTGATTACTACAAGCAATGGTGTGAGCCCCGTGGTGTTTACTATGTGATGGCGATTGACTTCGAGACAAAAGATCGAAGCGGTTACAAGCTGCGCGTGACCCGTTCTCTTGGGCGTGAAACATTTAATCAAGATGCCAAAGATGTTGTGCTTTCTTTATTGCCTCATTTATCTAAGGCTCTTTATATTCAGTCAAAGTTAGATACGAGTGAACAGTTAAAGCAACTATATAGCCAGGCAATTGGTAGCTTATCGGTGGGTACTGTGACTGTTGATCAAAACGGGCGGATTATGAGTTCTAATACGATTGCTCAAGCCTTGCTACAGTCATCGGATGGCTTAAAGAATTCTGGCGGGCGCTTACATGCAGTTAATGCAACCGAGAATAAAGAGCTAAACAAGATTATTAATGATGCGCTCTCTCCTAAAGAGGATTTGAAAAATAGTGCTGGTATTTGGGCTATGTCAATTTCAAGAGATATGGGGCATCAGAGTTTAGGCATTATTGTCCAAAAGCTACCTGTCCAATCTTGGTCGGGCAGCAAAAATCAACCTAGCTTAGTTATCTTTATTAGAGATCCTGAGATTAAAACGCAGGCACCTGCCAAAATTACACAGCAGCTCTTTCATTTCACGCCCGCTGAAGCTACTTTAGCTATTGAGTTGGCGAATGGGCTATCGCTGGATGAGGCTGCTGAATTATTGAATATTCGCCGAAATACCGCTAGGGCGCACTTGAGATCTATCTTTGCTAAAACTGGTGTGCGTCGACAAACAGAATTAGTACGCCTCTTGCTTAACAGCGTGGTTGCCTTAGGTCAGGCCTCCACGCCGATGGATACGTTTGATATCGAGATTTAAAAATCTTTTGTTTCTAGAAACTTTTTATACCCTTTGATATTCATGGCCAAGATAACGGCTGACACAAATGCTGTCATAACGATCGTTACCATGGCGTATCTGAGTGCCTCAATTTGATAGGTGCTTTCAAATAGGTCGCTTAAAACGCCAACAACAATGGGACCAACTCCCATGCCGGCTAAGGTAAATGCAAGTAAGAAAAATGCATTAGCAAAAGAGCGATTGTTCGATGGTATGAGTTGGCTAACAGCAGACATATTGGGTGCAATCCACCAAGTGGTAAAGAAGCCGTGGATAACGGCAAAAATTGCAGCGGTAGGTATCGCAGTGGCTCCAATTTGGAAAAGTGTGCCTGTTGGCCAAAGGAAATAGGCAACACCTGCAGGCGTTGCAATCAGAAGGCCTAATGCTGGAACGCCAATTTGCCAGCCACTATTTTTTGCTACTAAGTGGTCGGTGAGCCAGCCTGAGAAGATAGTCCCAAGCATGGCGCCAGCAACTGCGATTAATCCTAATAAGAGACCTGCAGATTGGACTGTCATGCCATGAGATCTGATTAAGAAACTAGCACCCCAAATACCAACTGAGTAGGCTTGTAGGGCAGCAACCGCGCAGCCTAAACAAATGCCTGCATAGGTTTTATTTTTTAAAAGCAACTTCACATTTTTGAAAATGGATTCTTGGTGGGCGTTGGAGTCGCTATTTTTTACGTTATCCCATTGGCCTCTGACAGGCTCTTTGACGGTCAGGTAGATGAGTATGCCAAGGGCAATGCCAGGTAAACCAACTACGAAGAATGCCGTGCGCCACCCATATTGAAAAGCGATCCAGCCCCCAAATCCCATGCCAATTAACGCACCGATATGTGAGCCAATGGACCAAACACCGATGGCAAAAGATCGTCTTCTGGGTGGGTAAAGGTCAGCGATCATGGAAAGAGATGTTGGTGCAGAACCCGCTTCTGTGATTGCTACGCCAATCCGTGAGAATGCCAAATGTGCAAAAGTCACGGCTGTTCCGCATAGCATGGTTAATGCGCTCCAGGAAACACAGTAAATTCCCATCAGTTTTGAACGGTTATATTTATCAGATAACCGACCCATGAACAGACCCATCACCGCATAAAAAAGAGCAAAAAGTAACCCTGATACCAAGCCTAATGCTGTATCGCTTACCCCAAACTCATTTTTAATAGGTTCGATCAGTACATTAATAATGTTCCTGTCGACATAGTTAAAGACATAGGTTAAGAGAAGTAGCAGTAGGGTGTAGTGGGTATGCAGTGGGATTTTGTTGGTTTTAACGTCCATGTCTGACCTATGATGTGTACTTATTAGTTAGTTTGGCTCAAGCATGAACCTCTTGCGTAGGGGGCTCATCGTCCATTCAGACGAAGCTAATTTTCCTTGGGCACCGTAACTTACGGTAGAACCAATAGCCCACTTTTTATTTACATGAGTTCTCCATATATCCCTATAAAAATCAAAGAGTTGATCAATGAAACGATTGATAGTAAGTCTTTGGTGTTTTCAATTCCTGAGCAATATAGGGAGCAATTTAGCTATCAACCAGGTCAATTTTTAACATTAAGGATCCCTCGCGGTGACGGATTTTCTCCGCGCTGCTATTCCTTAGCTAGCTCTCCTTTTGTGGATCAAGACTTAAAGGTTTCAGTGAAGCGTGTGCAAGATGGACATGGCTCCAATTGGATCTGTGACACATTAAAGGTGGATGATGTTATTGAGGTTTTGCCACCTTCAGGTGTTTTTTGCCCAGATGATTTGAATCAAGATTTCTTTTTATTTGCAGGTGGTAGCGGCATCACACCGATTATGTCGATTCTCAAATCTAGCCTTCACCAAGGATCGGGAAAAGTAAAAGTTTTTTATGCCAATAAAGATCAAGACTCGATTATTTTCAAGCGTGAGTTGGAATCATTGATGAAGCAGTTTGAGGGGCGCTTAGAGATTCAGTTTTGGTTAGATGACATTAGTGGGTATGCAACAGCAGGCGATGTTAAGAAATTTTTACCGCCTTATTTGGCTGGTGAGGCATTTATATGTGGCCCTGGCCCATTCATGAACCTTGTTGAAGGTGCGTTATTAGATTTGAATATGGATTCAAGTTTGGTCCATGTGGAACGTTTTATTTCTTTACCAGATGAGGGGGCTATACAAAAGCCTGTATCTGGCGATGGGCATGCTTATCATTTACAGGTGCAACTTGATGGGGTTACCCATGAAGTTGACGGTTTGCCCAATGAATTTTTGTTAGATGCTATGTTAAGACATGGTTTGGGCGCCCCTTATGCTTGTCAATCTGGCGTTTGTTCTTCTTGCATGTGTAAGGTTGAGCAGGGAGAGGTCACCATGCTCATTCATGACTGTTTGTCGGAGAAAGAGCTTGCGGGTGGCTGGATCGTTGCTTGCCAAGCAGTGGCCGTATCGGAACATGTCGCAGTACGATTCTCTTAAAAGGTTCAATGAACTCACTAACTAGCTTTTCAGTTTTATTGAGTGCGGCCAAAAAATGGCCGAATCAAATTGCTATTTCTGAAAGTAATAAAAAAATCACTTACGCTGAGTTGCTGGCATTGACGCTTCGCGTTGCCAGTAGTTTGAGAACATTGGGGGTTGTGCCTGGTGATCGGGTGGCGTTATTAGCGCCCAACTGTGCTGAATGGATTTATGTTGCCTTAGGTATTCATGCGATAGGCGGCGTTTTACTGCCCATCAATACCCGAATGAAGGCATTGGAAATTCATGATTTGTTAGAAAGAAGTGGCGCTAAAGTTTTATTCTGTGCCAATGGATTTTTAGGGAATGAATTTTCTACGATTGTCTCTAGCCACCAACCTCCAACGCTAAAACGTATGATTAGCTGGAGATTTGATGGTGAAGCTCAAGGGGAGTTGGCGCCTTCAGAGGTTCCTTTGATTGATCTGTTGGCTGGGGTTAGTTCAAAGGATATGGTTGTTGCGCAATTATTTGCTGAAAAAATTGAATCTGATAGTTATGCGGATTTGATGTTTACATCAGGCACCACGGGGTCTCCAAAGGGCGTTATTTCGTCTCATCGTCAGAATATTCAAGCTTTTAATGAGTGGTCAAAAGTGGTTGGATTAAGTCATGACGACCGCTATCTAATCGTTAATCCATTCTTTCATGCTTTTGGCTATAAAGCAGGATGGTTATCTGCGTTGATCAGGGGCGCCTGTATTTATCCAATGGCAATATTTGATGTCAATAAAATATTGAAAATGATTCAGGATGAAAAAATAAGTTTCTTGCCTGGGCCGCCGACTTTATTTTTTAGCATGATTGAACATGAAGATTTATCTAAATTTGATATCAGTAGTCTCAGGGTTGCCGTGACGGGTGCTGCAACGATCCCCCCTAGTTTAATTAAAGATATGAGGGATGTTCTTCAGTTTAATATCGTGACGACGGCTTATGGTTTAACCGAGTGCAGTGGGGTGGCCACTGTGTGCGACCCTAAGTCTAGAGATGAAATCATTGCTTATACAAGTGGAAAAGCTTTGCCAGGTGTTGAGTTGAAATGCGTTCTTCCTGATGGGGGCAGCGCAAAAGTGGGTGAGCCCGGCGAAATCTACATCAGAGGTTATAACGTCATGCAGGGGTACTTTAATGACCCTAAGGCAACTGCTGAGGCGATTGATCATGAGGGATGGTTGCACACTGGAGACATTGGTGTTTTAGATCAAGATGGTAATTTAAGAATTACGGATCGCTTGAAGAATATGTACATTGCAGGAGGATTTAATTGCTATCCTGCTGAAATTGAAAAAATCATGTTGATGCATGAAGGTTTGGCGCAAGTGGCGGTAGTTGGTATCCCGGATGAGCGCATGGGAGAAGTGGGTAAAGCGTTTGTGGTCTTAAAGCCTGAGACATCAATAACGGAGCAAGTTTTAATTGACTGGTGTCGGGCTAATATGGCGAATTACAAGGTACCTAGGGTTGTTCAGTTTGTGAAAGACTTTCCTTTAAATGCTTCAGGGAAGGTTGCAAAGGAAGAGCTGAAGAAAATATCGGCTTAGAGAGAATTAACTAAACGGTGAAATGGGTGGGATGATGAAAAATCTGATAGCTTTTTTTGTTTGGAGTCTTAGTTGTTTAGCGGTGGCTGCCGATCGGCCAAATATCCTAGTTATCATGGCCGATGATGTGGGGCCAACCAATATTGGCGCCTACTCTCATGGCATGATGATGCCAACACCGAATATTGACAAGATTGCCAAAGAAGGACGATTGTTTACGGATCATTATGCTGAACCTAGTTGCACACCTGGTCGAGCAGCATTTATTACAGGGCAGTACCCAATTAGAACTGGTTTAACCACCGTGGGATTGCCTGGTGGCCCCATTGGACTTGATAAGAGAGATCCTACGCTTGCTGAGGTCTTAAAAGAGGTGGGGTACGCAACTGGCCAATTTGGTAAAAATCACTTAGGCGATAGAGATAGTCATCTTCCAACTAATCATGGATTTGATGAGTTTTACGGAAATTTATATCATTTAAATACTGAGGAGGAGCCTGAGCAATTGGAATACCCTCATGATAAGTTGGCCAAATATAAGCCTCGTGGTGTTTTGCATACGAAAGCTGATGGCACTATTGTTGATACGGGGCCATTAACTAGAAAGCGTATGGAAACGGTTGATGATGAGTTTTTGAGTTATTCAACTAGTTTCATGAAAAAGGCTGTAGCAGATAAAAAACCATTTTTTGTTTGGTACAACCCAAGCCGGATGCACATTAATACCCGCGTGCGTCCTGAATATATTAAAAAGGCAGCAAAATTCTCCTCAGAAGATGATCTTTTTGGGGCGGGTATGCTAGAGCTCGATGATGAAGTGGGTAAGTTGCTTTCAGAACTTGATCGCTTGGGTCAAACAAAAAATACCATTGTTATTTTTACATCTGATAACGGCCCTATGGGGGCTTGGTGGCCGGATGGTGGAACGACGCCATTTCATGGTGAGAAAGCTTCTAGTTGGGAAGGTGCTTATCGTGTGCCGACGTTGATTCGCTGGCCAGGGAAAATTCCTGCAGGTAGTGTTTCAAATGGTTTGCAAAGCCATATGGATTTGTTTACAACCTTGGCTGCAGCGGCAGGCGTTGAAAATGTGGCTAATAAATTATTAGAGTCGCATAAAGTCAAAATTGACGGTGTTAATAATTTAGCGCATTGGACCGATGGTCAGAGTAAAACGCCGAGTGCTCGTGAAAGTTATATTTACTACGTTGAATCTAATATCGTAGGCATTCGCTGGAATTACTGGAAGACTGTTTCAAAGGAACGCAATGGCTTCTTTGATTACTATCGTGATGGGTTCAACATGTTCAATTTAAGAATGGATCCTTACGAGCAGCATGTGGGTGTCAAAAATAATGAATTTGCCATGAAGAAAGCGTGGGTTGGTGGTGTTTTTAGAGATCTCATTACAGAACATTTAATTTCTTTAAAGCAATTTCCTCCTAGGCAGGCCGGCGGTTCATTGCGTGGCGGCATGGAAAATACAAAGTAACGAGTTGTTTTGAAAAAGAGACAAACGCTTGCATGGTTGGGTGGCGCCGGTTTGGCCGTTGCTGCCGGCTATGCCTATATGTCTTTAGGGTTGAAGAGCCAGGTTGGGTCATCAGCTGCAACTAAAAAAAATGGCATGCTCTTGATACCAGCAGGCGGGTTTTTGATGGGGAGCGATAGTCGCTACGCTCAGAAAAATGAGAGGCCCACTCATCAAGTTGAATTAAACAGCTTTTGGATTAGCCAAACGCATATCACTAATGATGAATTTGCCTTGTTTGTAAAAGAAACTGGCTATGTCACAACTGCTGAAAAAGTTCCTGATTGGGAAACTTTGAAAGTGCAGTTACCTCCGCAAACACCCAGACCACCAGATCATGTGTTGCAGGCTGGCGGCATGGTGTTTGTTGGAACCAATAAGCCTCGACGGTATGAGGACTATAACAACTGGTGGAAATTTATTCCTGGTGCTAATTGGCGACACCCTTATGGGCCGCACAGATCTATTGAAGGCAAGGGCGACCATCCTGTGGTGCAGGTTTCCTACATAGATGCGCTAGCTTATGCAAATTGGGCTCATGCAAGATTGCCAACTGAGGCTGAGTGGGAATATGCCGCACGTGGGGGTTTAAATCAGGCTACATATGCTTGGGGTGATGAGTTAACACCTATGGGCAAAAAGATGGCTAATATTTGGGAGGGCGAGACTCTAACTAAAGATTCAGATGTCTTGATTAATCCTAAGGCAGGGGGTGCGGTCGGTACTCAGTCTGTCGGTACTTTTCCTGCTAATGGTTATGGTTTGTTTGATATGACTGGTAATGCTTGGCAATGGACATCTGATTGGTATCGGTCAGATGCCTTTTCAGAACAAGCCAAGCTTGCTGGTGTGAAAAATCCTCAGGGCCCTTTAACTAGCTATGATCCTGATGACCACGTGGCACCCGTGAATGCGCCTAAAAGGGTGATTAGAGGAGGCTCATTTCTTTGTAATGAAGCTTATTGCTTAAGTTATAGACCTAGCGCCCGCCGCGGCTGTGACCCTTATAACAGCATGTCTCATCTTGGATTTAGGGTCGCTATCTCCGCGTAATCCCTTATTTTCTAACTGAATAGTCTAATTAGACGATGAAGTTAGCCTAGCCTATCAAGATACTTGAGCTATTCAATGCTTATCAATGGGGTTCGTATGAAATTTTCAAATAAAGTTGTGGTTGTCACTGGTGCTGGTCAAGGCATGGGAAGAGCTATTGCTAGAACTTTTGCTAAAGAAGGTGCCTCAGTGATTGCGGTGGATATTAATCAAGACGCGGCTACTGAAACAATTTCCGAAGGTGGGGCAGGTAAAAGCATTGCTAGAGCCCTGAATGTCGGAGATAGTGCGGCAGTTAAAAAACTATTTGCTGAAATTGATAGCTTGTATGGCAAGGTTGATGTACTTGTTAATAATGCAGGCATCGGTTCTTCTAAAAATGACGGCTTCGATAAGTTGATGTCTCGTTTGGCTGAGCGTGGCGCTCAAATGGCTAAAGGTGAGGCCCCAACCGTCTATCCAGACCTCATTATTGATATGGAAGATGAAGGTTGGCACGGTGTTTTAAACGTTAACTTGCATGGTGCATTCTATTTCACACGTGAAGCGGTGCGCTTGATGGTGAAGTCTCATATCAAAGGTGCAATTGTTAATATTTCTAGTACGTCTGCAATGTCGGGTGAGGGCGGTTTGCATTATGTAACGTCTAAGGCAGCCTTACATGGTATGGCTAGAAGCTTGGCACGTGAGCTTGGCCCAAGAGGTATTCGTGTTAATAATGTGGTGCCAGGACCTACTAATACACCGATGATGCAATCAGTGGGGCAGGATTGGATTAACTCTATGGTGGCAGCAATTCCTCTTGGAAGAATGGCTGAACCACAAGATATAGCTAATGTGGTTTGTTATGTCGCATCAGATGAGGCTGCCATGATTACAGGTCAAGATATTGTCGCTAATGGCGGTTCATACTTTAAATAAGGATTGATGATGACTAATCGACTAACAGGCAAAGTTGCTTTTATTACGGGCGGTAGTTCAGGTATTGGTAAATCAACCGCTATCCTATTTGCGCAAGAAGGTGCCCAGGTTGTTATCTGTGGAAGAAAGCTAGATGCATTAAATGGCGTGGTGTCAGAAATTCAAAAGAGCGGCGGAAAAATTGAAGCTGTTCAGGTGGATGTGAGTCATGAAGATCAAATTACTCAAGCTATTGAGACAGTGGCTGCCAAATATGGTCGTTTAGATATCCTTGTGAATAACGCGATGGCTTATTCATGGGGCGCGATTGAAACAACATCTACAGATGATTGGAAATCTAATTTTTCCACAACCGTTGATGGCACATTCTGGGCAACTCGTGCTGCACTTAAAGTGATGAAGCCCCAGGGAAGTGGCTCGATTGTTAACATGTCCTCGATTTGTGGCGTATTTGGTATGGCTTGGATGGCAGGTTACTCTGCAGCTAAAGCAGCTATTATTAATTTCACGAAAGCAGTTGCTGCTGAAGTGGGTCCATCTGGTGTGCGTTGTAATTCAATTATTCCAGGTGTGGTTGATACGCCAGCTACATCAGGTATGCTTGCTGATGAAAAATCAAAGTCTAATACTGAGAAGTTGATTCCATTGAAACGTGTAGGACATCCTGAAGAATTAGCTAAGGCCATTTTATTTTTAGCTTCAGATGATTCTTCTTACATAACAGGTGCAAGTTTGCCAGTAGATGGCGGCCGTAGTGCAGAGCTTTACACCGTACTGGAATAATTGATAGGAGTGACATCAGCATGTCTGATTTGCAAAGCCGTATTGATCGTCTCGAATCCATCGAAGAAATTAGGCAGCTAGCAGGTAAATACTCATTATCTTTGGATATGAGAGATCTGGACGCGCATGTAGGTTTATTTGCGCCTGATATTAGGGTGGGTAAAGAGAAGGTCGGGCGTGCACACTTGAAGGCGTGGGTTGATGATACGTTAAGACATCAATTTACTGGCACATCACACCATGTTGGGCAGCATATTATTGAAATGGTTGATGCTGATCATGCTATTGGCGTGGTTTATTCCAAAAATGAACATGAGGCGGATGGCGAATGGGTCATTATGCAAATGCTTTATTGGGATGATTACGAGCGCATCGATGGCCGCTGGTATTTTAGGCGCCGTCTGCCTTGTTATTGGTATGCAACAGACCTGAATAAGCCACCGATTGGGGATAATAAAATGCGCTGGCCTGGTCGAGATGTTTATGAGGGAACTTTCCATGGATTATTCCCATCATGGGAAGAGTTTTGGGCTCATCCACCTTCAAAGGAGCATCTTCCAGAAGTTGCTGAACCCGCCCCTTGGGATGGATTCTTGAAAAAAATGAGACGTAATTCTCCAGCGCCTAAAATTAAAGTTCGTTAATGATGAAAAAATTATTAGAGCCCGCAACCTTTGGTGCTTTGAATTTAAGAAATAGAGTTGTCATGGCGCCCATGACAAGAAATAGAGCTACTGCAGCCTCTGTGCCTACTGCAGTGATGGCTGAATATTATGCTCAGAGAGCTGGGGCTGGTTTAATTGTGGTGGAGGGAACTTCTCCTGCGCCTGAAGGTGTCTCTTATATCAGAATGCCAGGCATTTGGTCTGATGAGCAAGTCGACGCTTGGGGTAAAGTTAACCAAGCTATTAAAAAAAATGAAGGTTTGGCTGTTTTACAACTGATGCACGGTGGGCGAATTAGCTCCGTGCACAATAAGCCTTACAGTGGTGTTCGAACCGTGGCGCCTTCAGCTGTTTTGGCAGCAGGTGAGGTTTGGACTGATGCCGCCGGCTTGCAACAGTTTGATATGCCAGAAGCATTATCTTTAGATGAGGTGAAGCAGACCGTTGATCAGTATGGGCGAGCTGCTAAAAATGCGATAGCTGCCGGATTTGCAGGTGTAGAGTTTCATTGCACCAGTGGTTATTTGCCGATGCAATTTATTGGTGTGAATAGCAATTTAAGGCAAGATAGTTACGGCGGTGATTTGCAGGGGCGTTTGCGTTTTCCTGTTGAGTGCATGCTGGCGATGGCCGATGCTATAGGTGCTGAACGTGTAGGGCTACGGATATGCCCAGGCAATCCATTTAATGATATTGTTGATCCAGATCCGATAGCTACTTATACGCACTTACTTAAGAGCATTGCTCATTTGCCTTGGGCTTACTTACACATCATGAAATCACCGTTGCCCGATGTTGATGCATTCAAGTTAGCGAAGGATCATTTCAAAGGCGCTATCATTTTGAATGATGGATTTACACCTGAGTCTGCTGAAGATGCTTTGATCTCAGGTTTAGGCGATGCGGTTTCTTTTGCTAGATCTTTTATTGGAAACCCTGATTTAGTGAGTCGTATTCAATCTCATCAGCCACTTGCAAAATTTGATAGAAAAACGCTCTATACCGATGGTGCTCAAGGTTATAGCGATTACCCTGTATTTTCTGGGTAATCACTTAGCTTGCCATTGAGGCTTTCTCTTTTCTGTGAAGGCTTTAATGCCTTCAAGAATGTCTTGGCTGCCCCTCATTTTTTCAAGTTCAGGGTAACCTTCTGTATCTTGCATGGCTAAGGCCTCTTCAAGGCTGTAATTAGAGCCTTTGTTGATGCAGGCCTTAGTTGCTTGTATCGCTAGTGGCGCAGATCTGAGGATGGATTGAACAACAGCATCCACTGTTTCATCTAATTTTTCAAGTGGCACCACTTGATTAACGATCCCCCAGTCAAGTGCAGTTTTGGCATCAATAGTTTGGCAGCAGAGAAGGAGTTGCATGGCTCGTTTTGTGCCGATTTGTCTGGATAGGCGATGCATGCCACCAGCGTAGGCAACTACTCCAATCAGTGGCTCAGGAAGAGCAAAGGTTGCGTGATCAGCAGCAATAATTAAGTCGCAAGCTAAAGCAATTTCAAAGCCACCGCCCATGGCTAGACCATTCACGGCAGCAATAATTGGTTTATTAAGATCATGTCTATTAGTGAGGCCGCCGTAGCCAGTTTTGGGAACGATATAGGGTTTGCCACCGTTGGCTGCTTCTGACATGGCTTTAATGTCACCGCCGGCAGAGAATGCTTTCGATCCTGAGCCTTTGAGAACCGCAACCCATAAATCATCGTCTGCAGAGAAATGATTAATGGCATCTTCCAGCTCATGGTTGAGATCTGTATTGATGGCATTCATCTGATCGGGGCGATTGATCGTTAAAGTTAATACCTTGGATTCTTTTTTAACATTCAGAAATTGGTAATTATTCACAATCAAGCCCATTAAGAGTGCATATTGAGTTGCATGCCACCATCGATATCTAAGATAGTGCCAGTGATATAAGAGGAATCATCTGAGGCTAAAAATTGACCTGCTTTTGATATCTCAGAAGAGTGGGCATAACGACCTAGCGGTAGCATCGACAACACTCTTTTTTGAATCTCTTCATCTGCTGCAAGTACCTGATCCATCCCAAAACTATTCATAACTGGGCCAGGAGATATGCCATTGACGCGAACGCCGCTAGCTCCCCACTCTAGTGCTAGACATTTAATTAGCATATTGACGCCAGCTTTTGCAGAGCAGACGTGAGCCTGGTTGGTGACTGGTTGCTTAGCGGATGGTGTGGTGATCGCTATGAGTGAGGCGCCGGGCTTTTTTATAAAGTCCCAGCTTGCTCGAAATAGGTTGAAGCTACCTATAAGGTCTATATCAATAATGGTTTTAAAACCGTTAGCGCTTAATTGATTGGCGGGCGCCACGAAGTTTCCAGCCTGTGCTGCAATCACGACATCTATAGGCCCAAAACGATCATGAGATTTTTTAAGTGCCCCTGCAATTTCGTCATAATTTCTGGCATCAAAGGGTATCGCTGAGACTTGCTCACTGATGCTTTTGAGTGATTGTTGGGCATTGCTGCAATTTTCAGGGTTTCTGCTGCCGACCGTTACTGAGCAACCTTGTCTCGCAAAGTCCTTTGCCATATCTAGCATGAACCCGCGCGTGCCACCAGAGATAAAGATATGTTTACCTGCTAAAGGATGGCTCTCCGTAGGTTCAAAATTATTCACCATTAAATTTGGCTTCTCTTTTTTCAATGAAGGCTGCCATGCCTTCTTTTTGATCTTTAGTCGAAAATAGCAATTGATTGGCTTTGCGTTCGAGTAAAAGAGCGCTCTCCAGAGGCATATCTAGGCCAGCGCTAACAACTTCTTTAATTTGAGCAACTGCTAATGGTGGCATTCTGGCAATCGTTTTTGCCATTTTGAGAGCTGTATCTAGTGTTTGCTCGTCGGGGACAACGTCGCTAACTAGGCCTACTAAACGAGCCTCCTGGGAAGAAATCGGTTTACCTGTGAGTAACATTTTCATGGCTTGAAATTTACCAACCGCTCTTAATAGGCGTTGCGTACCGCCGATGCCTGGCATGATGCCAATTTTGATCTCTGGTTGGCCAAATAAGGCATTTTCACCAGCAATAATAATGTCGCAGTGCATGGCTAACTCACATCCGCCACCCAAAGCGTAACCATTTACTGCGGCAATAACCGGTTTAGGGCAATTTTGTATGGGAGCCCATACTAGCTCGGTGTGACGTTTATAGATCTCTATAGGTCCGCAGCCAGATAGGCTGTTGATATCGCCACCTGCAGCAAAGTTATCCTGACCACCTGTTAAAACGACCACCCGAATCGCATCATTTTGGTTAATTTTGTCGAAAATAGCCGATATTTCAGCTTGTAGCTCCAAACTGAGCGCATTGGTAACCTCTGGCCGGTTAAGCTGGACGACAGCTATAGAGGGTTCTGGTTCGCTATATAAGAGATATTTCAAATCAGATAAATTCATGGGTTTCGCTCGGTTTTCTATAGTAGGTACTTTCAAGTATCGCCCATTTTGAGTCATCGTCCATCCGGACGAAGCTAGAAGGCTTTTATTCCATCAAAGTACCATTAACTTCAATTAGGTACCTTTGTTGACCATTAAGAAAAAATCAAATGGCAGTTAATCAAGTCGATTTAATCGTCCCACGAGACCAGACCCAGGCTAAATTAGATAGTCGATCTGCTGCTGCTGACCGAATCAAGCCTAAAGATCTTTATACCACTGCTGATAGGTGGGATGAACAGGTTGCAAAGTTCGGTCACAAGGTCTTTTTATATTATGCAGATCAGGTGTATACCTATCAGCAGGCGAATGACATCATTAACCAGTATGCCCACATATTTTTGCAGTTGGGCTTAAAAACATCTCAAACAATATCGATCTGCTTGGAAAATCGCCCCCATTTTTATTGGGTGTGGTTTGCGGCTATGAAGCTAGGTTTGAAAGTTTCATTCTTAAATACTAACTTAAAGGGATTACCTCTAGAGCATGCGGTTAAAGAGAGTGAGTCACTGTGTGTTTTAGTGGGTGATGAGTGCATTGCCAATTTTGAGAAACAACACACCAATCTTTCTGTACCTATTTGGCGAGTAGAGGATCCTGAGTGCGTCATCACTGATTTGCAGAGGAGTCTCTCATCTATCAATGTCACTGAGTTAGCTGGCACGGCTTCTACTCAGAACCCTGATCGTGGTATGAGAGCTCATATAACAGCAGAAGAAACAGCGCTCTATATCTTTACATCTGGCACAACAGGGTTACCCAAAGCAGCTATTACTAGTCATATGAGATGGATGATGGCGGGCGCTGTTATGGAAGTGGTATTAGAGTCAAACGAAAATGATGTTTTTTATTGTTTCCTACCTTTGTATCATGGAGCGGCAGCTACCTCCTTAACATCTACGGCCTTAATTTCTGGTGCGGCTATTGCTTTACGAAGAAAATTTAGTTTGAGTCAATTTTGGTCAGATGTTAGAAAGTACAAAGTGACTTCTTGCCAATATGTTGGTGAAATCTGCCGCTATTTATTGAGTCAGCCTGAGAACCCAGAGGATCGCAACCATACGTTAGTAAAAATGACGGGAACAGGCCTGACCAAAGATAATTGGCATCAATTTATCAATCGGTTTGGTATCAAAAATGTTTATGAAAGTTGGGGCTCTACTGAGGGCAACGCCAATACCTTAAATTTTGATAATCGAATTGGTTCTTGTGGAAGAGTACCTTATTGGGAAAAAACCAACTTACGAATTGTTAAGTATGATCAAGATACCAATACCTACCCTAGAAATGACGCAGGTTTTTACATCACTTGTCAGCCTGGAGAAGTTGGTGAGGCAATCGCCTATATTGTTGAAAGCGAGGCAACGGGCGGTGGACGATTTGAGGGGTATACCTCAAAAGAAGCGACTGAGAAAAAAATTCTACGCAACGTATTTGCGCAGGGCGATAAGTGGTGGAGCTCTGGCGATCTTTTGAAATACGATGAAGATGGTTATTGTTATTTTGTGGACCGCGTAGGTGATACATTTAGATGGAAGAGTGAGAATGTATCAACATTAGAGGTTCAATCGGTTTTAGAAGGATTCCCTGAGATATTATTTTCAACCGTGTATGGTGTTGAAGTGCCCGGATATGAGGGCCGCGCTGGCATGGTCGCATTGATGTTAAAGCCTGGCACCCATTTTGATCCTGTTAAGTTTTACGCTTTTGCATCTAGTCAGTTGCCAAGGTATGCGATGCCGCAGTTTGTCAGAGTTAATAAAGAAATGGACATGACAGGTACTTACAAATTGAGGAAAGTTGATTTGCAAAAGCAGTCATATAACCCACAATTATTTGATGATCAGTTATTTGTCATTGATGAAAAAGCTGGTTGTTATGTGGGGTACTCGAGGTCTGCTCTAGAAAAAGCTGGATACAAAGAGCTAGCGCCAGCCAATAAGTCGTTCGCATGACCAGCTCATTAGCATATCCGTTTCATGAGCCACCACTGCCAGCCCAATTAGTCGAGGTAGCTGAGGGGGTTCATTGGTTGCGTATGCCGATGCCTTTTAGACTTGATCACATTAATTTATATTTGTTGGATGACCATGATGGTTGGTGGGTGGTTGATAGTGGTTTAAATACCCAAATAACAAAAAATTTATGGGATGAGATCGCTGAAAAGTATTTCTCAGATAAACCGCTCAAGGGCGTTCTTTGCACGCATTACCATAATGACCATACAGGTGTAGCTGGTTGGCTAGTTGAGAAGTTTGGCGCCAAACTGTACATGAGTCAAACTGAGTTTTTGACGCTGATTGCCATGAAGCACATGAGCGACAAAAAAGAGAACTTGCCGGCTAGCTATCGGGATTATTGTATTAAAGCAGGCATGGAAGAGCAGGAATTTAAAGTACTTTTAGACCTGTTAAGTAATAATAACTATATGCCTGAGTTGCCATTCACTTATTACCGTTTAAGTGAAGGTGATGTGTTGACGATCGGTAAGCATCGTTGGCAGGTATTTATTGGCTCAGGACATTCACCAGAACATGTATGCCTGTATGCTGAGGCAATAAATGTATTGATCTCCGGTGATCAGGTGTTGCCAAAGATCTCATCCAATGTCTGTGTCTCACCGACTGAACCTGAGGCCAATCCTCTAAAAAATTGGATGGAGTCATTGGATCAATTGAGAGTGTTTCCAGAAGATTGTTTGGTATTACCTTCTCATCAATTACCTTTCGTGGGTTTGCATCAGCGTTTAACGGAGTTAAAACTTCATCACATGAGCATTTTTGACAAAATTACAAATTATTGTTTAAGTGATTCTCCGACGGTCATGGATGTGATGCATCTAATGTTCCCAAAATTAGCGACTCCCATCGATAAGTTTTTAGCGATTGGTGAAGCCTTGGCGCATTTAAATTACTTGGTTGATACGGGTAAATTGTCGGTGATGCTCGATGAAAAAAATCTATTGAGATACTCGACTAATAATTGGCCTGTGGATCAATCAAAATCTCTTTTTCAGGTACATGAATAAAAAATGTCAAATAATCAATTAGAACAATTCAGGTTAGAAGTGAGAGCATGGCTAGATGCTAATTGCCCTGCATCCTTAAGAACCCCTTTAACGGAAGATCAAATTGTTTGGGGTGGTTCACATGTTGAGTTTCAGTCAGATGATCAAAAGATTTGGTTCGAAAAGATGCGAGACAAGGGTTGGTTTGCTCCTGACTGGCCGAAAGAATATGGTGGTGGCGGTTTAAATCCTGATGAGAACAGGGTCTTAGAGCAAGAGATCAGGAAATTGAAATGCCGTGTGCCTCAAATTAATTTGGGAATATGGATGTTGGGCCCCGTGGTTTTGGAGTTTGGGACTGAAGCGCAAAAACAAGAACTTTTGAAGCCGATGACGGCTGGAAAAATTCGTTGGTGTCAGGGATTTTCGGAGCCTAATGCAGGCTCTGATTTGGCGAGCTTGAAAACATCTGCCGTTTTAGATGGTGATGATTTCGTTATTAATGGCAGCAAAATTTGGACCTCACATGGTAACCATTCCGATTGGATTTACATGTTGGTTAGGACTGATGCCACAGTAGCCAAGCAAGAAGGTATCAGTTTTGTAGTGCTTGATTTGAGTTTGCCTGGTGTGACGATTAAGCCCATTGAGATGATTAGTGGAGTTTCTCATTTTTCTCAAATATTTTTTGATCAAGTAAGAATCCCTAAAAAGAATCTGATTGGTGAACTCAACGGCGGCTGGACGGTTGCAAAAAGGCTATTGCAGTTCGAAAGAAAGGCCATGTCCAAGTTTGATGATGGTGGGGCGCCTGATTTTGATTATCTATCGTTTGTTAAGAAATATTTAGCAGGGCCAGAGGGTGCTCATGTCACTTCGACGATCAAGAATTCGATTGTTGCTGGCTTGATGGCTGACCATGCATACAAGTTAACGACTAGAAGAGCTTTTGAAGAAGGGCGTGCCGGCATGAATGTCAGCGGACTCGCTAGTAGTTTTAAATATGTCAGCGCAGAGCTTGAGAAGAAGAGATTGGAAGATGTGCTTAATATGATGGGTTACCGAGGTTTGGGTTGGGATAACGCTGGCGGGCATGAGGAATTTTCGGCTGAAGAGCTAGCGTTTACCCATCGTTGGTTAGTTTCTAAAACTATTGCAATTGCTGGGGGAACCTCAGAGATTCAGTTGAATATTATTGCGAAGCGTGTATTGGGGCTTCCTGATTGGGAGGCTAAATAATGAGCTTGGTCTTAACTGAAGAAGAAGTATTGTTGGCTGATACAGCCAAGGATTTTTTTGCGCAACATGCGCCAGTATCCAAGGTGCGCGATCTGCGTGCTAATCCTAACGGCATTGGCTATGACCCGCAAGTATGGCAACAAATGGTGGATTTGGGGTGGAGTGCTATTCCTTTTCCAGAAGAGCTGGGTGGCTTAGGTTTTAGCTATCAGGGTTTGGGGGCAATTTTTGAAATGTCCGGTAAAACCTTAGCATCTTCACCATTATTGAATCAAACCGTGTTGGCTGGGGAAGCTTTATTAAACGGGGCTAGCACTGATCAGTTAGGCCTCTATCTTGATCGATTAATCTCAGGTGAAGATCGATGGTGTTTAGCGATGGATGAATTTCATCGCCATGCGCCAGATGATGTCCATACAGTCGTTAAGAAGTCTGGTGATCAATACATCCTTTCTGGAAAAAAAGTTTTCTGTTTCGGTGGTGTTGGTGCAACGCATTATCTTGTCAGTGCTAAAGAAGATGGGGCGTCTGAACTATCGTTATGGATTGTGGATGCTCAATTACCGGGCATTACTACTCATTCCTTAAGATCAATTGATCATAGAAACGTAGCTAATGTTGTGTTTGATCAGGTTGTTTTGAGTGGTGAGGCAAAGCTATCGGGTAGTCTCTCTAGTCGTGAAGCGCTTGAGTTGGCACTAGATAAGGGGCGCGCTTGTTTGGCGGCCGAGTTGCTGGGAATTGTTCAAACAGTCTTTGATATGACGATTGACTATATGAAGCAGCGTGTTCAGTTTGATCGGCCTATTGCAAGCTTCCAAGCTTTGCAACACCGCGCTGCTCATATGTATACCCAAATCGAATTAGCAAGAAGCACAGTTAAGGCCGCATTGGAGGCTATTGATGCTAAAGATCCGGAGACGTCTAAATTAGTTTCTTTAGCCAAATGTTTGGCTTCAGGGGTTGCGGAACTGGTTACCAATGAGGCTGTTCAGTTGCACGGCGGTATTGCTGTGACTGATGAATATGATCTTGGCTTCTATTTAAAAAGAGCCCGCGTGGCTCAGGCTGCGCTGGGGGATGTTGAGTTCCATCAAGCGCGATATGCAAGCCTCATCAATCTATAAAGGTTAATTTTGGATAAGTTTATTGATTTGACTGGCAAAGTTGCTTTGGTCACAGGGGCTGGGCAAGGTATGGGGGTTGGTATTGCTATGCGTTTGGCACAGCAGGGTGCGACTGTTTTGGTGAATGATTATTTTCCTGAGCGCGCTGAAGCTACCGTCGCAAAAATTAACAAGCTTGGCTTAAAGGCGCGTGCCTTGCCGTTTGATGTCACTGATTACGAAAAAGTGAAAGCAGCCGCTTTAGAAGCTGGTCCTGTAGATATTCTGGTAAATAACGCGGGGAATATGGGTAGTGAAACGATCCGCTTGAAAAAATTCTTACAAACAACGCCGGCTGAGTGGTCGGCATATGTTGGCGTCAATTTATATGGTGTGATGAACTGTGCGCATGTTTTTGCTCCTGCCATGTGTGAACGAGGTTGGGGCAGAATTATCACGGTGTCATCTGATGCCGGTAGGGTCGGATTATCTTTAGGTGTTGCTGTTTATGGAGCAGCTAAAGCAGGTGTACTGGGCTTAACAAGGCATTTAGCTCACGAGTTTGGGCCTAAAGGGGTTACCGTCAACGCTTTGACGTTGGGCACCATGAATAATGGCGGAGATATTTCACCTGAGGTGATGGAGGCTTCCATCCGAACTGTACCGATGAGAGTCTTAGGTGCTCCGGAAGATGTGGGAGCGGCAGCAGCTTTTCTTGCTTCATCGGATGCCAAGTGGATTACCGGTCAAGTATTAGCAGTGAATGGCGGCGGCTTATCGATCGGGGGGTGATTGTGCAGAATTTATTAGAGCAACTTGCTCAAACCAAACAACAATTATTGGGCCCTGGTTCTCCTTTTGAATTGGGAGAGGTTTCAATTGCAGGAGAGTCTTATCCTTATTTTCCTAAAGCACCAGGAAATTTAATTGAATTACTCTCCACTGCACGCCAACAGTTTGGACCTAAAGAATTTATTGCTTGGGAAGATCAAAGCTATACCTTTGAAGATTTCTTTGCGCAATCTGACCGCTTAGCTATTGGATTGCAGCAATTAGGTATAGCCAAGGGCGATCGCGTTGCCATTGCCATGCGCAATCGACCTGAGTGGTTGATCTCTGCTTGGGCCATTATGAAAGTGGGGGCTATTTTGGTGCCCATTAATAGTTGGGGCAAGAGAGATGAAATTATTTTTGGTTTTAATGATGCAAAGCCAAAAGTGGTCATTCTTGATCAAGCGCGTTACGAGTTGGTGGAGAAAGATTTAGAGCCATTAGGCATTTCAGCTATCTTGGTGGATGCGTTACCTTCAAGTCATTTGAGCCATGCACATGCCTATAGCGAATTAATGAAGATGGTTGGTTCATTCAAGGAAGTCGTGATTGATCCTGATGATTTTGCCTTATTAATGTACACATCTGGGACGACGAGTCATCCTAAAGGCGCTTTATCTACACACCGATCAATTGTGCAGGCTTTGTGGAATATTCAATTTAACTCAGCATTAGCTGCAATGCTATCCCCTGAAAAAATTAAATCTTTCATGACTTCTGGCCTCAATCCAACAGCCTTGGTAACCGTGCCATTTTTCCATGTGAGTGGGTTGCACGCACAATTCTTTTTTGCATTATTAACTGGTAGGAAGTTGTTAATCGCTTGGAAGTGGGATGTTAGCAAGATTGTTGATTTGATTGCGAGCGAGAAAATCACCCAATTAAATGGATCGCCAGCCATGCTTCAAGAATTATTGGCTCATCCTAAATTTGCTGAGATTGATCGGTCTAGCCTTTTTGCTTTAGGTTTGGGGGGTGGTGCAGCATCTTCTAAATTATTAGATGACATGCAAGAAGTTCAAAAAATGGGCATGTTAGGGATTGGATATGGCGCCACTGAAACAAATGGCACAGGCGCTCAAGTTTCAGGTGATCTTTATCTCATTAAGCCTAAATCTGCTGGGATTATTTCTCCAATTGCTCAAATTAAATGTTTAAGTTTGTCTGGGGAAGAGTTAACACCAGGTGAGTCAGGTGAGATTTGTATTCGAAGTGTTGCCAATATGACTGCCTACTGGGGTAATGAACAAGCTACTGCAGATGCTATGGTTGATACGTGGTACCACAGTGGGGATGTGGGTTATGTCGATCAGGACGGTTTCTTATTCATCGTTGATCGTATCAAGGAAATTATTAATAAGGGCGGTGAAAAAATTTCAGCCCTTGAAGTAGAAGATGGTCTTTATTCACATGAGGCAGTGTTTGAGGCTGTTGTCTTTTCTATTCCTGATGATAAGTATGGTGAAGCGGTCATGGCTTGCGTTGCTGTTAAGCCCTCTTCAGCGGTGGATGAAGATCAATTGAAGTTATTTTTACAAGCTAAATTAGCTAATTACAAAATCCCCAAGATCATTGAAATTAGAACAACTGCATTGCCAAGAAGTGCGGCAGGAAAACTGTTGAAAAGAGAAATTCGAGAAGAATACTTAAATAGAAAGGTTCACTAAAGATGTCGGATGTATTTATTTACGACCACGTTCGTACACCACGTGGCAAAGGTAAGTCTGATGGGGTTTTGCATGAGATTACGCCGATTCAATTGGCGACTCAAGCGTTAGAGAATATTCGTGATAGGAACAAGCTAGATACGAAGTTATTGGAAGATATTATTTTTGGTTGCGTGGTGGCGGTCGGTGAACAAGGGGGCAATATCACGCGCATATCTGCTCTGAATGCTGGATATGATCAAAGTGTTCCAGGTGTTCAAATTAATCGTTATTGCGCATCAGGTTTAGAGGCTGTCAATATGGCTGCCGCCAAAATTATGGCAGGGCAAGCTGATGCTGCTATTGGTGGCGGTGTTGAAAGTATGTCTCGTGTACCTATGGGGGCCGATGGTGGTGCTTGGGCATTGGATCCTGATGTGGCATTTAATACACATTTTGTGATGCAGGGCATTAGTGCTGATTTACTAGCGACTAAATATGGTTATAGCCGTGGTGATTGTGATGCCTATGCTGCTGAGAGTCACCGTCGTGCGAATCATGCTTGGGAAGAGGGTTACTTCAATCGTTCTGTTATATCGGTTAAAGATGTTATTGGTTTAACTATTGCTTCGCGTGATGAGACCATTAGACCTCAAACAACAGTCGATACATTAGCAGCATTAAAACCTTCTTTTGCCATGATGGGAGAGAAAGCTGGTTTTAATACGATTGCACAGCAGGTTTATCCATTGATTGAAAAAATTAATCATGTGCACCATGCGGGCAATAGTTCTGGCATTGTGGATGGTGCTGCTGCAGTGTTGTTGGGTAATAAAGAATTGGGAAGCAAGTTAGGCCTTAAACCAAGAGCGCGTATCCGTTCGTTTGCGTCGATTGGAAGTGAGCCAACCATTATGTTGACCGGCCCAAGTTTTGCTGCAGAGCGCGCATTAAAACGTGCGGGTATGGCGGCATCTGATATTGATTTATGGGAGCTCAACGAAGCATTTTCTTCGGTGGTACTTCGTTTTATGGAGGCTATGTCTGTGCCTCATGATCGTATGAATGTGAATGGTGGTGCGATTGCTATGGGGCACCCCTTGGGTGCAACAGGTGCCATGATTCTAGGTACTTTGTTAGATGAGATGGAGCGTCGCCAAGTTTCAACTGGTTTAGCCACGCTTTGTGTCGGTGCGGGCATGGGAACTGCAACAATTATTGAGCGTATTTGATAGCGAGTTAAAAATGACAAGTTACTTTAAGTATTCTGTTGATTCAGATGGTGTATGTTTTATTGTGATCGATCAGCCCAATTCTGCGGCTAATGTGATGGATCAAAAATTTATTGATGGGTTTAAAGAATCTGTTAATAAGGCGATTGCAGACCCCGTAGTCAAAGGCGTAGTGATTAGCTCGGCGAAGACTTCTTTTGTTGCAGGTGCTGATTTAAAGGTGATGGAAGCATCTCTATATGAAAAGAAAGATCCTGAAGATTTCTTTAACAAGTGTTTTGATTTCTCATCTTATTTAAGAAAGATTGAGACTTCAGGAAAAACATTTGTAGCAGCTATTGATGGTGCTGCATTAGGTGGTGGATTTGAAATTGCTTTGGCGTGTCACGCCCGCATTGTTTCTGATAAAAAAGGGGTTGTGGTAGGGTTGCCTGAGGTAGGTGTTGGCTTGTTGCCAGGCGGTGGTGGTACGCAACGCTTTTTACGTATGCTTGGTGTAGAAAAATCTTTGCCACTATTGCTCCAAGGATCTCAGTTAAATGCCAAAAAGGCCTTGGAGATTGGTTTGGTTACCCAGGTCGTGTCTTCTGAGGACCTTTTAAAGGTGGCTAAGCAATGGGTCTTAGATCATCCTGCTGAAAAGCAGCCATGGGATAGGGAGAAATATCAAATTCCTGGTGGCTCAAGTCCTATGTTGCCTAATATTGCACAGTTTTTCGTGGGCACGAATGCCTCTTTGCAGGCTGCTACGCAACATAATTTGCCGGCACCAAGAGCCATCTTGTCATGTATCTACGAAGGTATGCAGTTGCCGATGGATACAGCTTTGCGCGTGGAATGTAAGTATTTCGTGAAATTGAATCTAGACCCGGTTTCAGGAAACATGATTCGCACGATCTTTTTAAATAAGTCTGAAGCCGATAAATTAAGTCGTCGTCCTAAAGATGTTGAAAAGAAAAAACATGAAAAAATTGGTGTCATCGGCGCAGGTTTGATGGGCGCAGGTGTTGCTTATGTTGCGGCTCAATCAGGGATTGAGGTATTTTTACTTGACCGAGATATAGCGGCTGCTGAAAAAGGTAAGAATTACGCTGAAAACAAGATGAAGCGTGATCTTGAGAAGGGGCGTATTAAAGAAGAGAAAATGGTTGAGATTCTCAGCCGTATACATCCAACAACAGACTATGCTAATTTGTCGCAAGTTAGCCTAGTCGTTGAAGCTGTTTTTGAAGATCGTGAAGTCAAAGCAGAGGTTTATAAAAAGGCTGCCGAGCATTTGCGAAAAGACGCTGTGATGGCATCAAACACATCAGCTTTGCCGATTTCTGGCTTAGCAAAAACTTATGTTGATCCAACACAATTTATCGGTCTTCATTTCTTCTCCCCAGTAGAAAGAATGCCCTTGGTGGAAATTGTTAAAGGAGAGAAGACTTCTCAAGTGGCACTTGCGCATGCGATGGATTTTGTGGGGCAACTCAGAAAAACTCCTATTTTAGTGAATGATAGCCGTGGATTTTTTACCAGCCGATTCTTTGGGGCCATGATTAATGAAGGTGTCACCATGGTTTCTGAGGGCGTTTTACCAGCACTCATTGAGCAAGCTGCTAAATCAGCTGGTATGGCCATAGGACCTTTAGCGGTCTCTGATGAAGTGGGTCTTGATTTGGCTAATCATGCTGCTAAGCAAGCTCAGAAAGATTTAGGCCCAGATCATCGACCAGGCTCATCTGTATCTGTGATTACAACCTTGGTTGAGAAACATGAACGATTTGGGCGCAAAAACGGTAAAGGTTTTTATGAATATGCTGTCGATGGCAGTAAATCAATTTGGCCAGGTTTAAATACCATTTGGAAGATCAAAGATGAGGCTGCGCAACCTTCCTTACAGTCTGTGAAGGAGCGCTTGTTGTTTGCTCAGTTGGTAGATGCTGCCAAGTGTTTCGCTGAAAAAGTCATTGATCACCCTGCTGATGGTGATGTCGGTGCCTGTCTTGGGGTAGGGTTCCCGATCTATTTAGGCGGGCCTTATTCCATGATGGATACCTTAGGACTTGATCATGTGATTGAGCGCTGTGATCAGTTAACAAAAGAGTTTGGCGTTGAAAGATTTGGTGTGCCTGATTCTTTGAGGGCAATGGCTAAAAATAAGCAAACTTTTTATGGCCCAACGAGTGTTTTATTAACAAAATAATTAGCATCAATTCTGTTGATGGGACATAAAAGTCTTGCGCAATATTTATTCATCGATCAGGCATTAATTAGCGGTTTATCTAACGCATTAATTAATGGCCTGATTGCTGTTGCTATTCAGCGTTCAGCTAAATCCATTGATGTATTTGGGGATGATGGAGTTTTTGATGGATTGGTCATTATGGCTTTTCTGTTGCCCTTTATTTTGACAATCATTAACTCAACGATTGTTGAGCGGGCCATCAAAACCAAAAAGATCTTCTTTCAAGTTGATCGTGTGAGTCGTTTTCTAATGTGGGGCTCGCAGAGGCCATATTGGTTCATCGGCTTATGCTGCGGGGGATTCATGTCTGCTGCAACCTTCACCATCATTTTTTTATTAAAGCCAACCGATAGCTTAGTTCCATTGAGTGTGACGGAGTATGGTCTTTTGGTGGCAGTAATAGCTGGTCTGATGGCGGCTATCATCTCACCCATGACCGCATTTTTAGTGATGGCGAAGCATTCACCAACTAATTAAGAAGCTAATCAATCATTCGAAAATTATTAGGATCTTGGAGCCTAAAGCCAATCTGGCTTCAGGCCTTAAAACGTAAAAAGTTTCAAGGCCTGAGAGCTTCATGAGTTAGCAGGTGCGGCCAGCATTAAAACCAGATGACATGGCGTGGCTGATATAGCCTAAGTTTTCATAATCACCAAGATTGCTCACTTTAATCTGATGTCCAGTTAATGCTGTTTCTAAATCAGCATTAACATTTTTACCAGCAGTTGAATTGTTAGCAATAATCACATCATCAAATGGTATCTCAATAGATGTTTGATTTTTCTCATCAAAAGCCGTGAGACTGTTTGCTTGAATGGATGTGACTTGATGTTGGCTAAGTAAAGATGTTTGCTCTGCCTTGAGGTAGTCTAAGACTTTCCATCTTCTGACAATCGCTATTTCTTTTGCAAAGTGTGTGCCTTGCTCCAAAATCGTGACCTTCCTATGGCGCTCCACTAATAGTTCGGCCAATTCACAGCCAACCAATCCACCACCAACAATCACAATATGTTTACCAAACGGTAGCCAAATCTTTGATAGTTGTTGGAGTGCTTGGTAACTTTTAGTTAAACCCATCAATTTAGCGATGCTAAGTCCTAGGCGTGCCCAAAGGGGTAGTCCAGCTTTGATCTCAGGCTTCATGTCGTCATTGCTAAGTAGGGATCTGAGTGATTCACCATCCCAAGTGTTTTTCTGATGTTTTGGCACTGTGGTGCTTGATTGATAATTGCCGCCAGTTGCGATCATGACCTCATCAGGTTTTGCTTTTAGAATCTCAGCAACACCCCATGTGGTATTTAATTGCACCTGAATATTAGGATGTTTCATTTGCTCAATTAAGTAATCTAGCAATAGACCATTCTCAGAGTAAGCCAATGCTGCCATATTGAGCGTGCCACCTAGTTGGGTACTCTTTTCAATCAAGGTTATTTGATGACCCCTTTGGGCTGCAACCCTAGCAGCTTCCATGCCTGCTGGACCACCCCCAATGATGACAATCTTTTTAGGTTTCTCTGCCCTATGAATAGGCCATTCATATTCGTGTCCCGTGGCTGTATTGACTGCGCATCTTACGCGTTCATTCACGAAAATTTCACTGACACAGGTGTAGCAATAAATACATGGTCTAACAGACTTAATATCACCACTTTTCCATTTATTAGGTAGGTCAGGATCTGCGAGAAGTTTTCGAGCTAAAGCGATAAAGTCAGTCTTGCCATTTTGAATAGCAGATTCCCCTAAATCTTGGTCAATACGACCTGCGGCAATGATGGGGATTGCTACTACTTTTTTGATTTCGCTGGCCCAATCCAGGAAGCCACCCGGTTGATGAACGAGTGGCGCTTCCGTGAAGGCTGAGCCAGTTGTGATGGTGGCATAGGCTGATACATGAATGGCTGCTATACCAGCCGCTTCAGCCATTTTTGCCACAACTTTCGCATCTTCCAGAGTGATGCCGCCTGGCGTTCTTAACTCATAAGCATCTAGTCGAATCCAAACAGGAAAATCTGAGCCAATGGCAGATTTAACGGATTGGACAATTTCTAATAAAAGGCGAGCACGATTCTCGATCGGACCACCATACTCATCAGTTCTTTTGTTGTAATAGGCTGATAAAAATCCGGCGATCACATAAGAGTGGGCGGCATGTATTTCTATGCCGTCAAAGCCAGCTTTTTTTGCACGTATCGCAGCTTCAGTGAACCAAGAGATGACTTGCTTGATCTCTTCTGTCCCCATCACCCTAATGTCAGGTTGTTTGCTTGGTCTAACAAATCGAGCAATTTCATCAGGTGTGATGGCCAACATCATGTCAGATTTTTGAGGTGGTGGCATTGATGGCACATATAAAGGCCTGCCTTCAACAATATCTCGAACGGAATTTTTTCCGGCGTGTTGGAGTTGTACGGCTATTTTTCCACCTTGAGCATGAACACGTCTAGCTAGTTCAGAGAGGCCCGGAATAAATTTGTCATCCGAAATACCCACTTGGTAGGGTTCTGCTGTGCCATGAGGAAACCCTACTGCGGCAACCCCCATAATTTGTAGGCCTGCGCCACCGGCGGCTCGTGCTTCATAGTAAGCCTGAATTCTTTCTGCGCACGTGCCATCTGCTTCTGCAAAATTAGATCCCATCGGTGCCATGATGATGCGGTTGGCAAGCTCTAAAGTTCCAATACGGCCCGGTTTAAAAAGGTTTGGATATCTCATAAATAATTTATTCACTTATTTTGTGTTGATTGATGTAGTTGGCATAAAGTTTTTTAGACTTAAAGAAAAAGACAATGCCTAAGATTTGAGTTAATAAAACGATAGTCATGGCATGTTTTAAAGAATGTTGTCTAAATGCAGGCTCTAACAAATCACTGAGTAAGCCTACTAAAAGCGGCCCTACACCCACACCCAACATAATGGTGCAAAGAGAGAGAATGGCTAGGGTAAAGGAGCGCATATTACTTGGTGATAGATGTGTGACTGATGCGTAGATGGGGGCTGCCCACCAAACATTAAAGTAGCTATACAGCATGCCAAAAATAACCGCGTAGGGAATTTTATGACCACTGATGGTGAAGTAAAGATCACCTGGTAACTGAAAGTAAAAAATGCCTACGATGGTTGAGATGCATAGGCCGATAATCGGGACGCCAATTTGCCATTCGTGATTTTTGCGAATTAAACGATCGCATAGGCTGCCACCAGTCAATGAGCCGGCAGCAGCGGTGAATCCGAATAAAACACCGCCGACGGCACCTGCTTCTGCAATGCTCAAGCCATGGCTTCGCACTAAGAAAACACTGCTCCACATACCGAAAGAGTAACCTGCTACGCTGGTTAGACCTGCGGAGAGAGCAATCCATTTGAATGAAGGAATTTTCCAAGCTCTTTTTACGGAATCCAAAAAACTGATATCAATGATTTCTTTATTTTGGTTTTTAATGTGGTGAGGTTCTTTAAGCCAAATAGCACTGGCTATGGTGAGTAGTAAAGCGCAACCAGATAGTGCTAAAAATGTGAAGCGCCAACCGTGTACTGACACCATCCAGCCACCAAGCCCTAACCCGATCACAGCGGAAATGGTTGGGGCAGCTGTATAGAGGCTAATCGCAAAAGATCTTTTTTCTGGTGGAAAAATATCACTGATAAGTGACATAGAGGTTGGGCTAATGCCTGCTTCTGCACTAGCTAATCCCATGCGACTCAGAATGAGTAGCCAAAACGATCCTGCTAAGGCTCCGAGTGAACTTAAAAAAGTCCAAATTCCGAGAATAATGACCAGCATTCTGGAGCGATTAACGCGATCTGATAATCTGCCCATTGGCAGTCCTGATAAAGCAAAAATAAAAGCGAAAGCTGGTCCTGTCACAACGCCGATGAGGGTATCGCTGACTTGAAACTCTAATTTAATGGGCTCAATAGAGACGGAGAGTAATTGGCGTCCTGAAAACGTCACCATGTAGATGAGTGTGATGATGGCAAGATACCAGTGTGATTGGCGTTGACGGCTAGGCATGTAATGTAATCCCAGTTATTTTGCGGCAATGCAGCATAACGTCCTTTTAGTCTGTGATGAAAAGTCAATATGTCTTGGGTTCTAGCCAATTCCAATGACACCCAGTTTAAAGTTAAGAATTATTTAAAACTTAGTCTGTTTGAGTTATGCAAACTTATTTCAATATGTCTAATATAGGTCCATAAATTAACTTTGATTGTCAATTGCCACAAGGGGATATGATATGGATCGTTCGCCAGAAAACTTGAAGAATGAAATGCGTTTGCTAGATGCTGCTCGTGCGCTAGCTCCAAAATTGCGTGAGCGTGCCTTAAAAGCCGATCAAGATTACAGGATTTCAGATGAAACTGTTGCTGAAATGAAAGCAGCAGGACTTTTCAAAGTGATGCAGCCAAAAGCTTGGGGTGGATATGAATTAGATCCTCGAGTTTTTTACCATGTACAAAGAATTTTGGCTGAGAATTGTATGTCCACTGCTTGGATCTATGGTGTGATGGGGGTGCATCCATGGCAGATCGCACGTTATCCAGTGAATGTGCAAGAGGCTGTCTGGGGTAAAGATGACACAACGTTAGTTGCTTCTACATATATGCCTGTAGCAAAAGTGACGCCTGTTGAGGGTGGTTACGAAGTGAGTGGTCGTTGGGGCTTCTCTAGTGGTTGCGAACATGCTGATTGGTTCTTGTTAGGCGGTATTGTGCCTGCTCAAAACGGCCGCAATCCTGAACACGGTACATTCTTAATTCATAAGAAAGATGTCGTTATTCACAAGAACTGGGATGTGTTAGGTATTCGTGGTAGCGGCAGTCATGATGTGGAAGTGAAAGGTACATTTGTTCCTAATGATTTTGTGCAAAGAACGAATAGCACCGTACCTGAAGATATGCCTGGTCGAATTGCGAATAAAAACCCTATTTACAACATGTCATTTGCTTCAGTATTTACGAGAGCTGTTTCAACGGCTTGTATGGGTGGATTAGAAGGGGCAATTAATGAGTTTATTAATTACTCAAAAACCCACGTAGGTAAACATGGCAATAAAACAGCAGAAGATCCATTAGCACAACAGGTCATTACCGAAGCTATTTGTACATTAGATTCATTAAAGTTGGTTTTGGAAAGAAACTATGACGATTTAATGGATTACGCTGTAAAAAATGAATTACCGCCGGTTGAAAAGCGTTTGCTATATCGCTATCACGCCTCTTATGTAGCAAACGTGTGTTGTGATCAAGTTAGCAACTTGTTGCGTTCAATGGCAGCCTCAGGGCTTTATAACGATAGCCCTGTAGGACGTATCTTCAGAGACGTTCATCAAGCGCGTGGTCATATTTCTAATAACTTTATTTCTCATGCTCGTGCTTATGGTGCGGTTGCTTTAGGGTTGCCTAATCCTGACCCATACGTTTAAGGTTTAAACAGATTCGCATACAAATCACGCCGGGGATTCCCCGGCTTTTTTTTAAAATTCTAACTATTGATAGCTATGAATAATTTTGATGTGGTAGTGGTGGGTTCTGGTGCGGGTGCTATGTTGGCTGCCATTCGCGCGCATGATAAAGGTCAGTCAGTTTTAGTGATTGAAAAGTCTCAATACTACGGTGGTACTTCTGCTATTTCAGGTGGTGGTATTTGGATACCTAATAACCACTACTTCAAAAGGAAGGGTGGTCAAGATAGTGTTGATTTGGTGAGGACGTATTTGTATGCCGCGATTGGTGATCAAGTAGATCCTGCAAGAGTAGAGGCATATATCCAAAAATCTCCAGAAATGGCGATGTATTTAGAAACAGATACGCGTGTTAAATATGAAGTTGCGGAAAGATACCCTGATTATTATCAGCATCTACCTGGATCTTTAGCGGGTGGGCGAAGCCTTGATCCAGAACTCTTCGATGTAGATTGTTTGGGGGATGAGATTCATCATCTTCAGCCAGCATCACCAACAACCTTATTAATGGGAAAAATAGCTTGGAATGCCCGTCAAGCTCATAAGGTAATGTCCAAAGAAAGAGGTTGGCGCATGATGGTCTTATGGGCTATGTTGCGTTATAAGTTTGATAGCGGGTGGCGCAAAAAACGAGGCTTAAAGCGAGATCGACGTTCTGCTTTAGGAAGCTCTTTGGTGGGAGCTTTGCGTCGTAGCATGATGGATAGAAATATCCCATTGTGGTTGAACACAGATTTCAAAGATTTCATCGTGGGTGATGATGGTTCCATTAAGGGTGTGATTGCCAACCGAGATGGTCAAGATATCACCATTAACGCTCAGAAGGGCGTTATTTTGGGAGCTGGCGGGTTTGAGAGAAACCAAGAGCTGAGAGAAAAGTATTTACCGCAGCCGACTAACCAAGCATGGAGCGCTACACCTATTAATAACAATACAGGTGCAGGACTATTGGCTTCTCAGAAATTAGGCTTTGATACTCATTTATTAAATTGGGCATGGTGGTGTCCGACCATTTTTGTACCCAAAGAGGAAAAGCAACGCGGCGTATTTGCTGAAAGAGCTTTCCCTGGCGCCATTGTGGTAAATGGCCGTGGTGAGCGCTTTATTGATGAAGCTGCACCTTATTTAGAGTTTGGTCATGAAATGTACAAAAATCATCAGGAAACCGGTGCATGTATTCCTGCATGGGTTATTTTTGACGGTCATTACCGATTCCATTACGCCATGGGGCCGATCATGCCAGCTCAGATCATGCCAGATATGCGGGTGAAAAAAGAATGGTGGGATACGGTTCTATGGAAGGCTGATACCTTGGATGAGCTTGCCAAAAAAATTAATGTCGATGCGGCAGGTCTTGCAGCAACGGTTGAAAAAATGAATCGTTATGCCAAAACTGGTATTGATGAAGATTTCCAGCGAGGCGGCAATCCATTTGATACTTATTATGGTGATAGCAATGTCAAGCCTAATCCTTGTTTAGCGCCAATTAAAAAGGCACCGTATTACGCCATGAAACTCGATCCAGGCGATATCGGCACCAAAGGCGGTATTTTGACCAATGAGTTTGCGCAAGTATTGAAGGATGGTCAGCCCGTCAAAGGTTTATATGCCATTGGTAATACATCCTCATCGGTGATGGGAACCACTTACCCTGGTGCTGGATCTACTTTAGGGCCAGCTATGACCTTTGGCATGATTGCCGCTGATCATTTATCTAGTCAGTAACGTATAAACAATCGAGCAACCAAAATGACTGAAATACTTGAGCCACACTATTTATCATCATTAAATGATGTCCAATGGCATGATCAAACGGATATGTTGATTGTTGGTTGGGGTGCTGCTGGAGCTTCTGCAGCCCTAGAGGGTTTAGAGCAGGGCGCTAAAGTTATTGTGGTAGATAGATTTACGGGTGGTGGTGCCAGTGCTAAGAGCGGCGGGGTGGTCTATGCAGGTGGCGGAACAAGTCATCAACATAAAGCTGGTTTTGTTGATACGCCAGAGGCTATGTTTGATTACCTCAAGCATGAAACTTTAGGGGTTGTTTCAGATGAAACCCTAAAGAAATTCTGTGATGACAGCAAGGCTAACTTGGAGTGGTTGGAGTCGCATGGGGCACCTTATACACATACGATGCCCCCTGGAGGAAAAACATCTTATCCTGCAGATGGTTATTACCTGTACTACTCTGGAAATGAAACCGTGCCTTCTCATATGGGGGAGTATCCGCCAGCACCAAGAGGTCATCGAACAGTTGGTAAGGGGCATGGCGGGGTAGTCTTGTATGCCAAGCTCAAACAAGCTTGCATCAAAAAAGGAGTGAAGTCCTACACTCAGACACGCGTAACAAGACTTATTTTGTTAAAAGATACTCAGCAAGTTGTCGGTGTTGAAGCTTGGCAAATGCCTCCACATCATCCTCAAACTTTATTGCATGAGAAATTATCGACTAAAGCTGAGGCCATTCAAAACACAAGACCTAAAACTGCTGATCGTTTAAGGCGACAGTTAGCCGATTTAGAAAGTCAATTTTCAGAAAAGATTTTTATTCGTGCAACGGGTGGTGTCGTGCTTTCAACAGGCGGATTTATTTTTAATAAAGACATGCTTGAGACGTATGCGCCTAAGTACACTAAAAATTTCAAAATTGGCGCTACGGGATGTGATGGTAGTGCTATCCGTTTAGGTTTAGGTATTGGCGCAGGTGTTGATCGTTTGAGTACCATTTCAGCATGGCGATTTATTAATCCACCATCCACTTGGCCTAAAGGCATTGTGGTTAATAAAGTTGGTCAGAGAATCTTCAATGAAGAAGTTTACGGAGCCACCTTGGGTTATCACATTTGTGAGAATCATGAGGGTAAAGCATGGCTTATTTTGGACTCTAAATTACGCTGGGATTCTCTTAAAAATATTATTTTTGGAAAGATGTGGTGGTTTCAGTGGGCACCGGCCTTAATGCTCATGTATTTGGGGGTTGTTAAAGCAAATAATTCAAAAGATTTAGCACAAAAACTAAAAATGAATGCTGATGAATTGAACCAATCATTGCAAGCGTATAACCAAGCTATTCAAAAGGGAGAGAAAGATCCTATGGGTAAGTCGAAAGCTTACACCCAAGCTTTGGTGACTCCTCCTTATTACGCACTTAACATTGGCACTAGAAATAAATTTTTCCCACTGGGTGCTTTAACTCTGGGTGGTTTGAAGGTGAATGAAAAAACCGGTCAAGTATTAAGAAGTGATGGCACAGAAATTTTGGGACTCTATGCTGCAGGACGTGCTGCTGTGGGTGTTCCTTCAAATTTATATATTAGCGGTTTGTCTTTGGCCGATTGTGTCTTTTCTGGGCGCCGCTGCGCAAAAGCGATTGTTCAATGTTAATGATTTCTTAGGCTCACTATATGACCACTATGAACCACGCTCAACTCATTAGTAATTTGTTATTTGAGTATGCTGAATATATTGATGATGGGAAGTTAGAGTTAGCAGCTAGTTTGTTTGAGCATGCACAGATAAAAATTTCTAATGAACCTGTCATGATTGGTCATGAAGCGTTATTGGCGCTGTGGAAGAAAATCCTGATTATTTATCCGTGTGGTACGCCTAAAACAAAACATGTGGTGACTAATCCGATCATTGATATCAATGAATCAGGTACGCATGCCCGTGTTAAATCCTATTTCAATGTGTTTCAGCCTGATCAGAATCAGAACATTCGTTTAATCTTAAGTGGTAGATATCACGATGAGTTTTCATTCGAGAATAAAAAATGGGTATGGTCTCAAAGAGACTATACCCATATAGATTTTTCGGGAGACTTATCCCTACATTTGAAAAATTTTCAATTAAGGCACTAATTGTTGTTGCATACCGCCTTCTAACCATTCTGGGTACGGTGGTACTGCACCCCATTCTTTGCGTGGGTCGATATCGCCCGCTTTGAAAACTGTACGAACGTGGCTAAATTCCAAGAAACCTTCTTTGCCATGATAGTGGCCCATGCCTGAGGCACCGACACCGCCAAAAGGCGCATCATGCATGGCTGCATGCATCATGGCTTCATTGACTGAAACCCCGCCAGAAATGGTGTGGCCTAAAACATAATCTTGTTCTTGAGGATCTTGTCCAAAGTAATAGAGTGCTAAAGGTCTTGGTCTTGAATTGATATCAGCAACGACTTCTTTAATGTCATCATACGTTTGAATTACCATGGCTGGCCCAAAAATCTCTTCTTGCATGATTTGAGTTTGTTTACCAGGGTTGATGACTAGACTTAAACCACGTTTTCTATTGTTGGCATCTGTGACAGATTCCGTCAATGCTTCAACACGCGCTCCTTTTGCTTTCGCATCAGTTATGTAACCTTCGACACGCTGAAGATGTTTTGGATTGATGATGCCTGTGATATCAGGGTTATTGGCAATAGAAGGGAAGATATCATTGGTGTGTTTCTTCATAGCCGCAACAAATGCTTCAAGTTTCTCAGTCGGTACATAGGTGATGTCTGGGTTAACGCATAGTTGGCCATTATTAGAGGCCTTAGCGGCGCTAATTCTCCAGGCGCTGACGTCGATATCAGCAGTTTTGCCAATAATAGTAGGTGACTTGCCGCCCAATTCAAGGGTTACAGGGACAAGATTTTTGGCAGCATTTTGCATCACTAATTTGCCAACTGCTGTGCTGCCTGTGAAGACGATGTGATCGAATGCTTGGCTAGTAAATTCGCCAGCGAATTGCGCATCACCTTCAGCACAAGCAAGTTCTAATGGGTCAAACATCTCTTTAACCGCCATGGCCACAACAGCAGAGGTGTTTGCTGAAACTTCAGAAGGTTTTAATATGGCACGATTACCTGCAGCAAAAACATAAGCTAATGGCGCAAATAAGGTGTAGAGCGGGGCATTCCACGTTCCCACGATGCCAACGCTGCCCTTGGGCTGGTACATCACCCAAGCTTCAGCACCCATTTGATCGTAAGGGCTAAATGCCGCACGTTTTTCTGATGGCATCCAATCGCCACATTTTTCTCTGGCATGTTTTAGAGAAGACATGCTGCCCATCACATCATTCATCAGAGAGAATCCGGGGTGACGACCGCCGAAGTCTGCGCTCATGGCATCAGTTAATTGTTTTTGATATTTAATGAGCATATCAATCGTCGTTTGAATTCTTTTTACTCTAACAGCTTGTGATACTGGGCCTTCTTGAATAAAGGCTTGTTTTTGATTGTTGAGTAAGATGGTGATGTTGGGTTGATTCATAATCATTCCTTTTAATTAATATGTTTTATTTAATATAAAGTCTGCGGCTCTTTCAGCAATCATGGTGGTTGGTGCATGTGTGTTGCCAGAAGTAATGCTAGGGATAATGGACGCATCCACCACCCTTAAGTGGCTAATGCCATTGACTTGCAGTTGGTTATTAACGACAGCTTCTGGGTCTTTACCCATTCTGCAAGTGCCAACAGGATGATGAGTGGTTAGGCCATATTGCTTAGCAACCGATAAATATTCTTCATCTGTATGAGCTAAGCCGCTAGGCCCCATTTCTGTTGCCCCAATATTTGCAAGAGCAGCTTGCTCCGCAATTTTTCGCGCCCAACGCATCCCTGCAATGGTGATTTTTTGGTCGTACGCGGTCTCTAGGTAATTGAAATTCATCTTAATCGGAGCATCGATGTCTTTACCTGAAATTTCTATGGCGCCGCGAGAGGTTGGTCTTGTAAGGCATGGCGCAAGTGTTATGCCTGGATATTTGTCAGACAATTTCTTGCCAGTTTTTTCGGCAGCTTCCAAGTCGCCGCTAAAAGGTAGGCAATGAAATTGCAAATCTGGCCTACTGACCTCGGGGCTACTCTTACAAAAAATACCTATTTCTGCTGCTGCTGAAGTTAATGCACCTGATCTCTTGAAGAGGTATTTCATAACCTCTGCAATCAGATTGATTGGTTGCAATTGTTTGTTAAGGCTGTATTGATGATCTTTTAATTTGAAATTAATAGGAACAATGATGTGGTCATGCAGATTCTTGCCAACGCTTGGATTGGCATGCAAAACGGAAATATCTAAAGCTTTTAATTTCTCCGGGTCGCCAATGCCTGAGCGCATCAGGATAGTCGGCGAGCCTATCGCTCCAGCACAAAGCAAGACTTCTTGTTGCCCATAGCAATTAAAGCGTTGTTTGTTTTTAATATAACTGACACCTACAGCTTTTTTATCTTTGATAATGATCTTATCGACATGCGCTTTGGTTATCAGCGTGAAATTCTTTCTTTTTTTGGCGATTGTTAAAAAACCTTTGGCTGCAGACCAACGTTCTTTTTTGTGAGTCATGGTTTGGTAATAACCAATACCTTCTTGTTGACCATTATTAAAGTCTTTGGTCATTTGGAGACCGGCTGCCAAACCTGCCTGCAAGATTAATTCACTCACTGGGTGTTTGTGAGAGGATTCAGAGATGATCATTGGGCCGTCATAGCCATGACCCTCTAAGTTGGCATATTCGGTTTGTTTTTCAGATTTGATGAAGTAGGGTAGGTTTTCGTCCCAACTCCATCCATCAACCCCAGCATTTTTCCAGTCGAGGTCGTAATCTTCCCGTTGGCCGCGGACATAAATCATGCCATTAATGGCTGAGCATCCGCCTAAGACTTTTCCTCTGGGGATATCAATGTGACGCTGATTTAAGTGCGGTTCAGGCTCAGTCTTGAATAACCATGAATATTTTGGGCTATCGACGATTTTTCCCCATCCAGCCGGCATTTTGACCAGTAAATCATCCCCTCCACCGCCTGCATCTAATAAAAGCACGCGATTACTAGGGTTTTCTGTCAGTCTGGCTGCTAATACACAACCCGCAGACCCAGCGCCAACAATAATAAAGTCAAAGTTAGAAGTCATAGATAGCCGTGCTTTGTTAGGTACGTGGAGGCCATTATTCCACCAATAAGAATTGGCGCTATCGTCTGTTTGGGTGAGGTTGAAGTGGCCTTCAGTCGCTAGAATTGGGATGTCAACTAATGAATAAAGACAAAGAGACGAGCTTTTTATGAAAACAACTCAAGCAGATATTACAGGTAAAGTTGTCTTAGTGACCGGCGGCACTAGGGGTATTGGCTTGGTGATCGCTGCATCCTACGCTAGCCAAGGAGCGCAAGTGATTGTTTGTGGACGTCATTTGACTGACGAGCAGGCTCTTGTTCTTAAAGAAAAAAAGTTAGATTTTTATGCGGTGGACGTGAGAGATGCCGAGGCGCTAACGGCCATGTTTGATTTTATTGATAACAAATACGGCAGATTAGATATTGTTGTTAATAATGCCGGCGGAAGTCCTTATGCGCTAGCTGCAGATGCTTCTCCTCGCTTCCATGAAGGCATTATTCGCTTGAATTTACTGGCACCTTTGCATGTGGCACAGCAAGCTAATCGATTGATGCAAAGAAATACGCATGGTGGCGTGATCATATTTATTGGCAGTATCAGTGCGCTAAGACCTTCTCCAGGAACTGCCGCTTATGGTGCAGCTAAAGCAGGTATTTTGAAGTTGGTTGAATCTTTAGCGGTCGAGTGGGCGCCGAAGGTACGCGTTGTGACTGTGAGCCCTGGTCTTGTGCAGACTGAACAGTCGCACTTGCATTATGGCGATGAAAAAGGCATTGCTGCTGTTGCAGCAACCATTCCACTGGGACGTATGGCAACCCCTGAAGATGTCGCTGATGCTTGTTTATTTGCTTCTTCTTCGGGCGCTTCTTATATCAGCGGTAGCAATATTTTGTTGCATGGTGGTGGCGAGAAACCAGCTTTCTTGGGCGCTGCGAATAATAACTAATTATCTTAAATAGATTGTTTCAAGGAGATTTGACTTGAGTCAGGCAACTTGGTTTGAGGGCGTAAAAGCCATGGTAGGTAAAGAGTACGGGCGAGTCAATTCTTGGGATCCCGTCAATAGTCCAATGGCTAGACAGTGGTGTGAAATGATGGGGATTGATAATCCTTGTTATTACGATGCCAATTACGGTGAGAGCTCACCGCATGGTTACTTGACCGTGCCACCAGCTATGCTCCAAGTGTGGTGTATGGAAGGCCTTCACATCAATAACTATGCGCCTGGATCAACTAAAGAGAATCCGTATGAGGTTCTCAAGATGATTGAGTCTCACGGCTATCCAGCAGTTGTGGCCGTTAATTCAGAGTTAGAGTTTGAGCGTAATTTATCAGTTGGTGAAAGCATTTACTACACCACTCGTTTACAAGAAGTCGGCGAAGAAAAAACAACCGCTTTAGGTACAGGGTTTTTTGTGACGTTGATCATGACCTACTTCTCTGAGAAGGCTGGTGGTGATGAGAAGGTTGGTGAGTTATTGTTCCGTGTGTTTAAATTCAAGCCAGCCAATGCAGGTGCGCCCAAGAAAGCAGATGAGAAACCTGCTGGCATTCCTCAAATTAAACGACCTGCACCTGGTGTTAGCGATGACACTAAGTTCTTTTGGGAGGGTGCTAAAGAAGGCAAGTTGCTGATTCAGCGGTGCAAGTCTTGTGGCACCTTAAGGCATCCACCTGGACCTTCATGTCCTTCATGCCACTCATTTGAGTGGGACACCTTGACATCTAAAGGTGTGGGCGAGATTTACTCATTTGTAGTGATGCATTACCCAGAAGTCCCACCATTTGCATATCCCAACCCAATTGCCTTGATTCAGTTAGATGAGGGTACTCGTATTGTGGGTGGTCTTGAAGATATCAACCCTAAGGATATCAAGATCGGGATGAGGGTTGAGGTGGTATTTAAGGTGGTTGAAACCGATCAAGGTGAGATTACCTTGCCTTTATTTAAGCCAGTTTTGTAAGCGGAAGACCTATGGATTTTAAATTTAGCGAAGATCAATTAGCCATTTTTGAATTAGCCGAGAGTTTATTTGGCGACTTTGGAAATGATGCTGCAATGGCTGCTCATGATGAGAGTGGCGAAGCCATGCGCTTTGATATTTGGGAAAAGGTCATTGAAACAGGTTTGCATGCCTTATTAATTCCTGAAGACCAAGGCGGTAGTGGCTTAGGGATGCAAGACTTATTGGCCGTGTTGATCCCTCAAGGTAAGCACTTGGGACAGGTGCCATTGTGGCGCCACCAGTTGGCTGCATTAGCTGTTAGCCGTTACTTTGGCGATAGCAAAAAAGAATTGGTGCAATCTTTTGTAGCTGGCACAGCGTTGGCAACTTTAAGTTTGGATGCTGATTACGAAAGCCCTGTGAACCAACTTCACTTGAAGATTCAAGGTGCGCAGTCTGGATTGTTGAGTGGCCGAGTTAGTGCGGTGCCACTAGGTGATACAGCTCAATCAGTGATTTTGGTAGCAATGATTGATGGTCAGTCTCGATTGGTGCTGGTGGACAACTTAAATTCGCCAGGTATCAAAAAAATTCAAGGCCGTAGTCAATTCTATGAAGGTGTGGCTAATCTAGAATTTTCAAATGTAGCGGTCACAGTATTCCCGCAAGAAGCTTTTGCTTGGTTAGAGCAACGCGCGATTGCTTGCTTAGCTGCTTTGCAGTTAGGTGTTTTAACTGGGCAGGTTGCGCGTGCAGTAACTTACACAGCTGAGCGCCAGCAGTTTGAGCGTGCTATTGGTTCATTCCAAGCAGTTCAAATGACCATGGCTGATTGTTTTATTGATTGTGAAGTTTTGCGCACTTCTTTATATCAATTGGTGTGGCGTTTGGATCAGAACTACGACTGTACGCCTCAAGCTTACGCCACTAAATATTTAGCTAATTTGGCAGGCCATCGCGTGGGTCATTTGGCGCAGCATGTGCACGGCGGCATTGGCGTAGATAGAACCTATCCAATTCATCGTTTCTTGTACTGGAGCAGAGCATTGTCGATTGCTCTTGGTAGCACGGGTGCTCATCTTGAGCGTCTTGGCGATTGGTTGGCTAATAACAATGATCTAGGATGGAAATATGACCTTGATGAACACCAAAAAGTTTAATGATGTGAAGGTGGGCGATAGCTTGCCTGCTCTTTCAATTCCAATTACGGTGCCTTTGATTGCTGGTGGTGCGATTGCTACTCGTGATTACTTCCCGGGTCACCACGATCTTGAAGCAGCAAAAGCTTTAGGTTCTCCGCATATTTTTATGAATATTCTGACAACCAATGGTTTGGTTGAGAAATTTGTTGAAGATTGGGCGGGTCCTCAGGCTGTTTTTAAATCCATCAAGATTAAATTAGGGATTCCTAACTATCCTGGTGACACGATGGTCATTACGGGAGAGGTTTCTGAAATCAACCCTCAGGCTAAGTCTGTGACTGTTTCCTTAAAAGGGAAGAACGGCATGGGTAATCATGTGACTGGCACAGTTTGTGTCGTTTTGCAGTAAAAAAGGATCAATCCATGTCATCTCATTTAATTTCTAAAAGTGCTGCAATTGTTGGTTTAGGTGCTACTGAGTTCTCGAAGAACTCTGGCAGAACAGAATTGCGTTTGGCACTAGAGGCTACTTTGGCTGCGCTAGAGGATGCTGGTATTGATCCTTCTGAAGTGGACGGATTTTCTAGTTACACCGTTGATAAAGTTCCTGAGTATGAGATTGCCCGCTTATTAGGGGCGAAGAATGTCAGCTTCTTCTCACAGATCCCTCACGGTGGTGGTGCTGCTTGTGCCCCTGTCCTTCATGCAGCAATGGCAGTGGCTACTGGCATTGCTAAAACAGTAGTGGTGTATCGCGCCATGAATGAGCGTTCTTGGTATCGATTTGGTAGCGGCAGCTACGGCTTTGCCTCTACACCTATTTTCGAAAATGTGAACTATGGCTGGTATATGCCCCATGGTTTCCATACACCTGCTTCTTGGGTTGGTATGTTTGCACAACGTTATATGCATACCTACGGTGCTACTTCAGAAGATTTTGGTCGTGTGTCTGTGGCTATCCGAGATTTTGCGGCGACAAATCCAGCAGCTTTCTTTTATAACAAACCCATCACACTAGAAGATCACCAGAACTCTAAATGGATTTGCGAGCCACTTAGATTATTGGATTGCTGCCAAGAGTCTGATGGTGCAGTAGCCATGATTATTACGTCAGTTGATCGCGCTAAAGATCTTAAGCAAAAGCCTGTCTACATCAAAGGCGCTGCACAAGGCATTAGTGATGGTCAGCAGATCATGACCTCTTATTTCCGTGATGACATCACTGGTTTGCCAGAGATGGGATTGGTTGCTAAGCAGCTTTATGCACAAAGTGGTTTAGGCCCTCAAGATATACAGACAGCTGTTATTTATGATCATTTCACACCATTTGTATTGCCACAATTAGAAGAGTTTGGCTTTTGCAAGCGTGGTGAGGCAAAAGACTTTGTGCGTGCAGGCCACCATGCGCGTGGCGGCAAGTTGCCGATCAATACGCACGGTGGTCAATTGGGTGAGGCCTATATTCATGGTATGAACGGTATCGCCGAAGGCGTGCGTCAAGTTCGTGGCAGTTCGGTTAACCAAGTTAAAGATGTCAGCAATGTATTAGTTACTGCTGGAACGGGTGTTCCTACCAGCGGTTTAATTCTTGGAGTTGCATAATGTTTGTCGATTTAACCCCTGAGCAATATCAGTTGCGAATGAAAATTCGTGATTACTTTAAAACCTTAATGACCCCTGAGATCCGCGTCAAATTAAGAGGTTCTGAGGGTGGCTCTGAGTACCGTCGATTGGTCAAGCAAATGGGTACGGATGGATGGTTGGCGGTTGGCTGGCCAAAGGCATTTGGTGGCCAAGGTTACGCTGCAACTGAGCAATTAATATTCTTCGAAGAGGCCAATATTGCCGGCGCACCTTTGCCATTTGTGACGATTAGTACGGTTGGTCCTGCTTTGATGGAGTCTGGTACTGATTTTCAGAAAAAAACATTTTTGCCTGGCATTGCTGCTGGCGAAATATTTTTTGCCATTGGTTATTCTGAGCCTGGCGCTGGCAGCGATTTAGCTGTTTTAAAAACAGCGGCGCAGCCTGTTGGATCTCCGATTGATCACTTTGTGGTGAATGGCAATAAGCTTTGGACATCTGGGGCACATGATGCTGACTATGTTTGGTTAGCAGCAAGAACGGATCAACAATTACCAAGACACAAAGGTGTCTCGATTTTGATTGTTGATACCAAGTCCAAAGGGTTCTCCCACACGATTATTCCAACAACCGCTAATCCAACAGCAGCCACTTATTACGATGATGTCAAAGTGCCTGCAGAGATGTTGGTGGGCGAGCTCAATGGTGGTTGGAAGTTAATTACTGCTCAGTTAAATCATGAGCGTCTTGGTTTGGGTTCTTGGTCAGATAAAGTCTTTGGGCCATTTACGCGCGTATTTCATTGGGCTAAAACGCCTGATGAGAATGGTAACCGTGCCATGGATAAGCCTTGGGTCAGAACAGCGCTAGCTGAGTGCTATGCACGTCTGGAAGCGATGCGTTTAATTAATTTCCGTATCGCTAGCGATCTTGAAAATCAAAAGATGGATGTGGCGTTAGCCTCTACAACCAAGGTATATGGGGCAGAAACTAATATTGATGTTTTGCATAAATTAATGGAAATCGTTGGTAGTGCCGGTTTGATTAATTCTGATTCAGCGGCAGCTGTGTTGTATGGTGAGTTAGATTATGAAACGCGTGGCGCACCTATGTTGACTTTTGGTGGTGGTACGAATGAGATTCAACGAGAACTGATCGCTCAGTTTGGTTTGGGTATGCCGCGAACTGTTCGATAAATTACTCCCCTCAATCGCTGCTAAGTAATATCCCTAGTAGGGAAAATCCCAAGTTAAAAAAAAGCAACACATAGCCCCTTATAACTCAAATGGACGATGTTATAGGGGGGTATGAAATAGACACTGTCACTGTGCGGAAAAGTATGACCGCCTTTTAAAACCTAGGAGAAATAAATGAAGAGTCAGCAAGTTACGAAATTTACATTGCGTACACTTCCTTTCTTAATTTCTGTAGCATTTGCAAGCAATGCATTTGCACAACAGGCATTAGAAGAGGTGGTTGTATCTGCGCAGAAGAGAACGGAACGTATTCAAGACGTGCCTATTTCTATTACAGCTATCTCAGGTCAAGCGCTTGAGAACCGTAAAATTGAAGGTGCTGCAGATTTGCAAGGCGCTGCTCCTAACTTGAACGTCGTAGCTGCTCCTGTTTCAGGATTGATTGCTGCAACAACTATTCGTGGTCTTGGTACTGGCCAGCCATCTATCTGGGCTGACCCAGGTGTTGGTATGTATGTTGACGGCGTGTTTGTTGGTAAAAACCAAGGCGCGTTATTAGATATGCTTGATCTTGAGCGTGTAGAAATTCTACGTGGCCCACAAGGTACTTTGTTCGGTAGAAACACAACAGGTGGTGCTGTTAACTTTGTAACACGTCAGCCTAGCGGTGAGTTCTCAGGTAACGTAGGTTTTGAAATTGGTAACTACGGTCGTAAAGTAGAGAAAATTTCTATCGATCTTCCTAAGATTGACAATACGCTTAGCTTGGGTTTTGCTGCTCGAAGAGAGAATCAAGATGGTTGGTTGGCTAACCCTAATGCCACAGAGAAGTGGGGTAACCGCGATCGTGAAGCCTATAAAGTTGGCGCAAAGTTTGATATTTCAAAAGACACTAAGTTCTACTACTCTTTTGACCGCAGCAACATCAATGAAACAACGACTCCTATGTCTTTAATTAAGACAACTGGATATTGTTCATATGTAAGCGTGCCAGGATGCTACCCAAGCTATTTTGCAGGCATCTCTGGAGCAATGGCATCATCACTTCAGGTAGGTTTGCCAACATCAACTTCTTCAACTCCAGGATATGCGCCTAATCAAAACTTAGCTGTAACAGGTCATACATGGGTTGCTGAGACAGCAGTGAACGCCAACAACACCATCAAGTACATTGGTAGCTATCGTGATATGGCTTATAAAGATGTGGGCGATTATGATGGTACTACTGTCAATACTTTTGCTGGTATTCGTAGTACTAGCTATCAAACTCACTCACATGAGCTACAGTTGATTGGTTCTACTAAAGACATCAAATATGTAGGTGGTTTGTACTATTTCACTGATAACGGACGTACAGTTCAAGATCAGATTGGCGCATTCTTCACATTTAACCCACTTGCTCCTATGAAGCGTCAGACTAACTTTGGTGTTGGTACCGAAGCAAAGGCAGCCTATGGTCAAGTTGATTACTCTGTAAATGAAAAAACAACAGCAACTGTTGGTTTACGTTACACAGATGAGAAAAAGAATGGGTCAATTGACCGTTCTGGGTTGGGTGCTATCAGTGGTACACCAGTTATCACAACAACTGGAGATGCTTCTGCTTCATTCCAATCATGGACACCAACAGTTGCTCTTAGCTACAAGTTGAATCCAAACAATATGGTTTTTGGCCGTATTTCTAAAGGCTTCAAGAGTGGTGGTTTCCCATTGGAAGCAGGAACAGCTTCTGCAGCTTTAACACCATTCCAACCTGAGAAATCAACAAGCTATGAAATTGGTGCTAAGGGCGCAGGCGGCTCAGCTTCTTATGCTGCAACAGCATATATGGCTAAATTAGATAACCAACAAATCTCATTCTTGCCAGTAGGTTCAACTTCACCAATCATTACTAATGCTGGTAAGTCAACTTATGAGGGTATTGAGCTTGAAGGTGCATTGAAAGTTACTGCTGATACTAAGCTTGCTGCAGGATATAGCTATTTACACGCTCAGTTTGATCAGTTTATGGCTAATGGTCTTAGTGGACAAACAGTTGATGCTGCAAGTAACTTGGTTATTGGTTATGCACCTAAGCATACATTTAACTTAACTGCTGACAGTGCTTGGGGTTCAACAGGGTATGGTAAGTTGAAGAGCTTGATTGAGTACAGAATCGTTTCTTCTTACTATAACTACAATGCCAACAAGTCACTGACAGCTGCTAACGCTATTGCTGGAAACTTGGCTGCAGATTCAAAAATGCCAGCTTTGGGCGTAGTGAATGCACGTTTGACATTGGCTGATGTACCTGTAGGTGGTCCAGGCAAAGGCGATGTGTCATTGTGGGTTAAGAACTTAACTGACAAGCAAGTCATGCAAAACATGATGGATGTTTCAGGTTACTACCAAGTTGGTTACTGGTCAGCACCAAGAACATTCGGTGCGTCATTTAACTACAAGTGGTAATTGGTTGTAGTACGTTGTAATTCGTAAAAGTAGTATCTCCATTTAAAGCGCCACGAAAGTGGCGCTTTTTTTATTCCCCTATCCGGTTTATGCTCAGCTTCTTGTAGGTTATTGAATAGAACCCTTTCATAAGGGGATATTTCAGGTAAATACGTCGTTAAAACTTAGCTTGGCTTATCGTCCAAAGTGATGATGTTTCAAGTGGTGATGTGCTATTAAATAGAGCTAACGATACAAAAAGGATCTTTATGGGAATCAAAGGCGATGCAGCCATTGTTGGCTTTGCGCAATATAAACCTGAAAAATACCAAACAGCACCTCAAATGTTTCATTTGGAGCAGGTGGCAGATTTGGCTGGGCAGGCTCTTAGAGATAGTGGCTTAAAAGCCAGCGATATTGATGGTCTTGTGATTAACGGGCCGCAGTTTCATGAAGCCTCTTGTTTTGTACCCGCCATGGCTGCTGAGTATTTAGGTATTCATGTGAATTTTGCTGAAGTTGTTGATATGGGTGGTACAACATCTGTATCCATGATTTGGCGTGCAGCTAAAGCGATTGAAGCAGGTTTATGTCAAGCTGTGTTATGTGTGATCCCTATGCGCATGGCACCGTTGGGTCCTCAAGAAGATCCATCGTGGATGATGAAGGCGATGCGTTTTGGTGGTCATAGCACCACCTACGGTGCGCCTGAGGCTGAGTTTGATTTACCGTATGGTCATATGGGTCAAAACACAGGCTACGCCATGATTGCTCAACGCTATGCAGCGATGCATGGGTATGATGCAGCAGCTGCAGCGAAAATTGCGGTTGATCAACGCTTTAATGCCCTGGCGAATCCTGATGCCATCTTCTACGGTAAACCATTATCAGTTGATGAAGTTTTGGCCAGCCGCATGGTGGCAGACCCATTGCACGTATTAGAAATCGTGATGCCAGTAGCCGGTGGTGCAGCTGTGATTGTGGCGTCAAAAGAACTGTTATCAAAGTGTAAGAATCGTCCTGCACACATCACGGGCTTTGGGGAACATTTGGGTTACAAGTCACCCACGTATGCTAAAGACATGTTGTATACGCCCGTAGGCCCAGCTTCAGATTTTGCCTTTAAAACTTCAGGGCTTTCTCGTTCTGATATTCATTGTGCCCAGATTTACGATTGCTACACCATCACAGTGCTCTTGAGTTTGGAAGATGCTGGCTTCGCACCTAAAGGTGAGGGGTTTAGATTTGTTAAAGAACACAACTTAACTTATCAGGGAGATTTCCCGCTCAATACCCATGGCGGTCAATTAAGCTTTGGTCAGAGTGGATCGGCGGGTGGTATGTCACAAGTCATTGAGGCGGTGACGCAGATACAGGGGCGAGCAGATGCTCGTCAACTAAAAGTATGCGATAACGCATTTGTCACAGGAACTGGTGGTGTGATGAGTGAGCAGGGCGCATTAATTTTGCAGGGGGCTTAAATGACAACAACTTATATCAAGCCATTACCATATGCGACACCTATTTCAGAATCATTCTGGAATGGATTAAATCAAAAGAAAATTCTTATTCAGCAGTGTGATGACTGCGGTGGTTGGTCTTTCTATCCAAGAAGACATTGCACCCATTGTTGGTCCAATCAAGTGACGTTTAAAGAAGTCACTGGCGCAGCCACTTTATATACCTACACGATTTCTCGCATTCCAACCTTGCCGGAGTTTTCTGACGAAATGCCGCAAATGTTAGCGGTGGTGGAATTGCAGGAAGGTGTTCACATGAATACCGTGCTAGTAGGTTTAGCTGAAGATGAAATTAAAGTAGGCATGAAATTAAAGCCAGTATTTCATCATGTCACGGCTGATAAAACACTGCTTAAATTTACCGGTGTTGATAAAAATGTTCAGCTAAAACATTTTGATACATCTGAGGTTGTTGAAGAAGTTCAGGAAGTTGCATCTTCACCAAAGCGACAAATCCGTTATGACGACATCTCAGCGATGGAGTCTTTAATTTCTGAGGAATTTAGTCCTTGGAGTAATCAAATTACCGTTGATCAACAGCTTATTAATGAATTCGCAAAATTATCAGGCGATGATTATTGGATACACACGGATCCTGAAAAATCTAAAAAAGACAGTCCATTTGGAACAACGATTGCCCATGGCGCACTAGTTCAGGTATTGATTTCTCGTCTGACGATTCCGATGGATTATGAAGTCATTGGATTTAATAATATTGTGAACTATGGATCGGATCGATTGCGTTTTCCTAGTCCGGTGCCAAGCGGGGTCAAGATTCATGCGAGATCTCGGGTTAAATCGGTTCTTCAGGTGAAATCTGGCACCCAAGTAACGTTGGAGATTTGCACACATATTGTTGGTCATGATCGACCCAGTGTGATTAATGACCTAGTGATGCTTTACATGTAAATAATGCGCTCATGAAAAAACCTTTAAGCGGTATACGGATTATTGATTTCACCAAATTATTGCCAGGGCCTATGTGCACCTTGCATTTGGCTGATATGGGGGCTGAGGTGATTCGTATTGAGGATGTGGCCAGTCCCAATGGTGGTGATATGACAAGAGAGTTGCCTCCTGGGGTAACCAATCGTCGCGCGCCCATGTTTTTGCCGCTTAATAGAAATAAAAAATCTGTGGCACTCGACTTGCGTACTCAAGAGGGTTTGCAAGTACTTAAAGATCTCTGCGCAACAGCTGATGTATTTGTAGAAGGTTTTAGGCCTGGTGTTGCTAAGAAATTAGGTTTTGATTACGACACCATTAAAGCGGTTCAACCTGCGATTGTGTATTGCTCTATCTCTGGTTATGGACAAGATGGCCCGATGGCATTGATGGGCGGCCATGATATTAATTACCAAGCATTAAGTGGCATCTTGGAGCAAACAGCTTTAAAAGGCGGTCAACCTATTCCTGGTGGGTTTCAAGCGGCTGACTTGGCTGGTGGTTCATTAACCGCTGCCATGAGTATTTGTGCCGCTTTAGTTGATGCGAAATTAAATCAGCAAGGTAGATATCTTGATGTGTCGATGACAGATAGCTTGTTGTCCTTAAGTTTGATGAATTTAGCAGCTTGGCAGATGGCTGGTAAGCCTCCAGCAGCTGGTACAACGACATTGACCGGAGGTATTGCTGCTTATCAAACGTATCCAACTGCTGATGGGCGTTGGTTGGCCGTAGGTGCTATTGAGTTTAAGTTTTGGAAAAATTTCTGCGAAACGATCGGGCGGATTGATCTGCTCGCCAAAGGCCACTTGTACGGTCAAAGCTCTGATGCGGTAGTGGCTGACATAGCCAGTGTGATTAAAACTAAAACACTTGGCGAGTGGACTGAGATATTTAAAAATGTAGATGCTTGTGTTACTCCGGTATTAAATATTCAGGAAGTTGCTGAGCAATCCTTGACTAAAGATCGTGGCATGTTCGTTGAGTCAGTTGATGACCTTGGTCACCCTTATAAACAATTCGCATTTCCAGTCAAGATGAGCTCTTACGAGTTCGAGCTTGAGCGCCAAGCACCTGAGCTTGGGGCTGATACCGCGGATTTATTAAAACAATTGGGTTATACGGAAAACCGTTTAGCCGAGCTTAAATCTGCAGGAGTAATTTAAATGATAAAAACTTTTAGTTTGTCTGATTTATTTGATATAGCTGCAGAAGCTGTTCCTGATCGATTGGCTATTGTGTACGGCCAAGATCGCGTGACCTATCGAGTCATGGCTCAGCGTATTGAAAAAATTGCGGCTTGGTTTCAGTCAAAAGGTATTACAAGAGGTGATACGGTTGGTTTGCAGTTATATAACAGCACAGCCTATATGGAATGTTACTTGGCAGCTTGTAAATTAGGCGCTATTCCATTCAACATCAACTATCGTTATCTCGAAGATGAGCTGGACTATCTTTACAAAGACTCAAAAGCTAAAGTAATCATTTGCTCTGATGTCTTAATTGATCGCGTAGAAAAAGTGTTGCTTAAAAATCCGACGATTCAATTAGTTGTCATTGATGGTGAGCGTGGTTCTAGCAGTCGACCAACTATGTCAGACATTGTGGCATTAGATTTGCCATACTCCCCTGTTCAGTCTAGAGATGAAGATATTTCCTTGTTGTATACCGGTGGTACAACAGGCATGCCTAAAGGGGTGATGTGGGAACATAAGGCGCTGTTTTATGGAGCATTTGCAGGTGGTGCGATGTTCTTTAAAGACGGGCCTATTTCTAAACCTGAGGAATTGGGTGAGCGAATTTTGAAGGTGCAGTCCGGTCCTTATATGGCGATTGCGCCTTTAATGCATGGCGCGGCTTTTTGGGCAAGTTTGATTAGTTTGTTATCCGGTATCACCTTGGTGTTGAATGACCAAAAAGAGTTTAATGCTCAACACATCCTAGATCTTATAGAGCGTGAGAATGTGGGTATGCTTAATGTGGTGGGCGATGCCATGGCAGCCCCATTATTGGATGAATTGAATGCGCATCCTGGGCGCTGGAAATTACCAAGTCTTTATTACTTTGGTAATGGTGGGGCAGTTCTATCTCAACGCGTTAAGGATGGCATTTTGCGCCATTTACCGACTGGTGCTGTCACGGGTGATGGTATGGGATCCTCAGAAGCTGGTGTGATCGGTATTGGTGCTAAGCCTAAGAGTGGTGAAGGGTTTATGTCTTTGGCGCCTAACCCACAATTAAAAGTGATTGTGGATGGTACTCGTGAAGCTGAGGTCGGTGAATTAGGCATTTTGTCTAAGACAGGTGCTATTCCTTTGGGATACTGGGGTGATGAGAAAAAAACCAATGCAACCTTTGTCCAATTTGCCGGTCAACGTTATGTGTTGTTAGGTGATACGGCCAAGCGTGAAGAAGATGGCAGCATCACTATTCTAGGAAGAGACTCACTGTGTATTAATACCGGTGGCGAGAAAGTCTTTGTTGAGGAAGTGGAACAGATCATCCGTAGCTGTGAAGGCGTTAAGGATGTGAACGTGGTCGGTATTCCTGATGAGCGCTGGGGCAATAAAGTTGTTGCCTTAGTGAGTAGGAAGCCCGGAGCGACTGTTAGCCCGGAGCAAATTATTGAAAGTGCCAGAAAACAATTGTCTGGTTACAAAGTTCCAAAAAATGTTTTATTTGCTGATGAAATTATTCGTGGTGCCAACGGTAAGGCGGATTATCGTTGGGCTAAAAATTTAGTGACTCAGCAACTCTTGGCATGATGATGAAGCTAACTGGTAAGCGTCCTGTAGCCATGGTGACCGGCGCTAGTCGTGGCATTGGACGCGCAACTGCCATTGCTTTTGCAAAAGCAGGCTTTGATTTAATCATTACCGCGAGAACAGAGCATGAGGGTCAGAAAAATGATTACTCAGTTACTGATGCAAGTGGGCAAACATTGTCTGGAAGTTTGGATAGCACGGCTCAAAGCATAGAAGCGGCAGGAGCTCAATGTTTGGTGATCAAAATGGATCTACTCAGCATGGATTCCGTAAGATCTGCTGCGGCCATGGCTTTGGCAAGCGCCCCCAAAATTGATATTTTGGTCAATAACGCTATTTATCAGGGCACTGACATAAATGTGCCTTTTTTAGATATTCAGACCGATACCTTGGAGCGGGTGGCGCAGGGCTATATTTATGCCCAGGTTAGCTTAACCCAGGCTATTTTGACCCAGATGATTGCCCAAAAAAGTGGCCGAATTATCAATATCACTTCCGGAGCCGGACATCGGGATCCACCGTTGCCAGCAGGAAAAGGTGGTTGGGGGTATGCCTATGGTGCGGGTAAGGCCGCATTTGGTCGGATGGCAGGCGTCATTACAACAGAGCACGGCCATCAAGGTATTCAGGCCTTTACGATGAACCCTGGGGTGGTCAGCACGGATACCCTATTGGCTACCATGGGGGGTGACCCTGAAATCGCTAAACGTTACGGGAGCGCGCCTCCTGAGGTCCCTGCGGCAGTTATCTTATGGTTGGCAACCTCTCCCATGGCCACTGATTATCAGAAACAGATGATTGAGTGCCAGCCATTTGCGCGAGATCAAAAGATCATCGACTGGTAGGATGTTTAGTCTGTTAAGACGATGAGCTTTTGCTTCTAATCCTTCATGATGAATCATCGATTTTTATACAGGTGGCCAGGCAAATGATGATTCCTGAAGGTAAATATGTTGAGCTAGATAGCGGGTTAAAACTGCATTATTACGACCAAGGTTCTGGTCCCGTTGTGATCTTTCTTCATGGTGCAGGTCCTGGTGCTGGTGCTTGGGTTAACTTTAGTCAAAATTTCCCTTATTTTGTTGAAAAAGGCTTCCGTTGTTTAGGTTTGGACTTCCCTGGTTTTGGACGTTCTGATAAACCTGAAGATGTTGAATACACAGATGATTTTTTTGTCGCTGCAGTCAAGGGTTTTGTTGATAAGTTAGGCCTTAAAAATTTCACATTGCTTGGCAACTCGCTAGGTGGCGCGATTTCTTTAGCGTATACGTTAAAGCATCCGCAGGGTGTTGATCGCATGATCATGATGGCACCAGGTGGTGTTGAGGAACGGGAAGCTTATTTTGCGATGGAAGGCGTCAGCAAAATGGTTGAAACCTTTAATGCCGGTCCAATGAGCCTTGATAGCATGCGCAAAGTCATGTCTTTACAGATGTACGATGCTAGCCTCATTCCTGAGGAGTTGTTGAAGCAACGTTTAGAAGTGGCGTTAATTCAGCCTAAAAACTTATTCACCACGATGCGTGTAGCCAATATGGAGCCACGTTTAGGTGAGATCACTTGCCCTATATTAGGTTTCTGGGGGATTAACGATAAATTTAACCCGTATACAGGTTCAGACAAAATGTTGCGCGGTTGTCAAAAAATTCGCTTCGTTATGATGAATCGTTGTGGTCACTGGGTGATGTTAGAGCACAAAGATTTATTTAATCGAGAGTGCGTTGATTTTTTAACGCACGCATAACTTCACTGCAGATTTGACATTGATACATAGAGTTCAAGGAGAGTAAATGCCGAAGTTCTTTGATGATTGGCGTGCCCAATGCGAATACTACACAGATAGCCATGAAGAGTGGGCTGATACTGTCAAAAAATTTGTTAATAAAGAAATTGCCCCTCATATCGACCAATGGGAAGATGATGAGTTGCTTCCTTTAGAGCTTTTTAAGAAAGCTGGTGATGTTGGTATTTTGGGTTTAGGTTTTCCAGAAGAGTACGGCGGTATTTCAGAAGGTATCGACCATTTTCATAACAACGTCACCGGGTTTGAATTGGCCTCTGTTGGTGCAGGCGGATTGCAAGCAGGATTGTTGGTTTTTACAGTCGGTGTGGGCGCCATTTTGGCGATTGGTAGTGAGGCCTTAAAAAAACGAGTGGTGCCTCCTGTGTTAGCGGGCGACAAATTACTTGCGCTAGCCGTGACTGAGCCATCTGGTGGTTCTGATGTAGCGGCTCTGAAGACAACGGCTGTTAAAAAGGGCAATAAGTACATTGTGAATGGTTCTAAAACATTCATTACAGGCGGTACGCGTGCTGATTTTTATGTGACGGCAGTGCGTACGGGCGGCCCTGGTCCTTCGGGCATTAGTTTGTTGCTTTTGGAAAAAGGCATGAAGGGTCTTGAGCATACAAAATTAAGAAAAATGGGTTGGCATTGTTCGGATACGGCCACGCTTTATTTTGATAATGTAGAAGTCCCTGAGGAGAATTTAATTGGGCCTGAAGGTGGTGCATTCTTAGGCATGATGAAAAACTTCAATGGCGAACGTTTAGGTATTGCAAGTACTTCAAGCGCTTTTTCAATGGTGTGTTTGGAAGAGGCTTTGGAGTGGGCCAAGATCAGAGAAACTTTTGGTAAGCCATTGGTTCAGCATCAAGTCATTCGCCAGAAATTAGCAATGATGACCCAGAAGATATATTCCACTCAAGTGTGGGCCGATCGTTGCACCATGGCCTTACAGCAGGGTAAGGCGCATGGTGGCGAGATTGCTTTGCTAAAAGTGCATGCGACTCAAGCGCTTGAATATTGTGCTCGGGAGGCTTGCCAAATTTTAGGTGGAGCTAGTTATATTAGGGGTTCAAAAGTCGAGCGTATTTATCGTGAAGTACGCGCGAATGCTATTCCAGGTGGCTCTGAAGAGATCATGCTTGATCTTGCCGCTAAACAGTTTGGTTATTTAAGTTAATTGGAGTCATGATGGCTAGAAAAATTGTTATTACAGGCGCCGGTTCTGGTATGGGTGCTGCGGTCGCTAAGATGTTAAAAGCGCAGGGTGATGAGGTATTTGGCATTGATTTGAAAAACTCTGATTTTGCTGCTGATCTATCAACTCCAAGTGGTCGTCAGGCAGGAGTTGATGCTGCTCTTGCTTGGGCTGGTGGAAAATTAGATGGATTAGTCGTCTGTGCAGGCCTTGGTTCTATGGTTAATCCACCATCTTTGATTGCGAAAGTTAATTACTTTGGCGCGAAGGTCTTTGTTGATGGTTTGTTTGATGTGTTATCTAAAACTAAAAACTCATCAGCAGTTGTTATATCTTCTGTTGCTGCTGCACAGCCAGATATGATGAATCTACCCATTTTGGATGATTATGCAAAAAATGATGAGGCAAAAGTCTGTCAAATGTTGGATGAACAAAATATTGGACATCTTGCCTATGCAAGCTCAAAAAATGCATTAACGCGCTACATTCGATTGAAGTCAATTACTTGGGGTCAAGCGGGTGTTAGGATTAATGCTGTGGCACCTGGAGCGATACAAACGCCGCTATTGCAGGCAGGTATGGATGACCCTAAATATGGGGAAGCGATTCGTAAATTTGTACCACCACTCGGTCGTGTGGGGGATGTGGATGAAGTTGCAAAGTTAATCAAATTTTTACTTTCATCAGATGCGAGCTACATCAGTGGCGCTATGTTATTTGTGGATGGTGGCATGGATGCCATGATCCGCCCTAATAGTTTTTAAGATTCAGTCATTATCGGGAGGTTTCAATGGCAACAACTAAAGAATATCGTCTAGGCGAATTTACCTATCCTCGTGGATGGTTCATGATTGCTGACTCTGAAGAGTTAAATCAGCCTAAAGCAGTGGCAGTTCGTTTTTTTGGCCGAGATTTTGTGGTGTACAGAGGTAAGGCATCAGGCAAAGCTATTTTGTTGGATGCTTACTGCCCGCACATGAAAACACACTTGGCAAAAAACACCACGTCTTATGTGATGATTGATGGCGGTGGTACGAATATTGAGGGCGATTCTATTCGTTGCCCTTATCACGCTTGGAGATTTAACTCCGCTGGTAAGTGTGATGACATTCCTTATCATTCAGGTCCGATTCCTGAGGCTGCATGTGTTAAATCTTGGCCTATTCGTGAAGAGATGGGTGCTGTATGGATTTGGTACGACCCTGAGAATGGTGAGCCAGAGTGGGATTTACCAGTTCGTGCAGAGTGGAATGATCCTCAATGGGTGCGTTGGCAGTATGACCATTTAGGGTTGTTAAACCAACACCCGCAAGAAGTGGTGGATAACATTGGTGATTATGGACACTTGAGTCCAATCCATGGTTCAACTGTTCAGAAATATGAAAATGAATTTATTGGGCATACGGCAACACAAAGACAGTGTGGGCCGCACCGTACCTTGGTGGGCGCCGATGGTGTTAGCCCTATCTTGCACACATTAACCACATACCATGGTCCTGGTATGTTGATTTCTGACATGACGGGTTACGCTGAAGCAATTTTGATGATTACGCATACGCCTGTTGATGATGGTGTCATCAAAGTTTGGCACGCGTTGATGGTGAAGTCTAATAACAAAGAAGCAACAGTTACGGATACCATTGATGCGCGTGCATTCCAAGTCGCTAGTCGCTTGGCTTTCGAACAAGACTTTGAAGTGTGGGGTAATAAAGAAGCTTGCTTGAATGGCATGTTTATTCCTAGTGACGGTCCATTTGCACGTGTTCGTCTTTGGTATAAGCAGTTCTTTAATCCAAGAGCCAACAAGCAAGAGTTTTTAGACCGTTCAGAAGGTTATTACGTCCCTCAGGGTGCGACGCCTTATACCGAAGGAAGAGCTAAGTAAAACTTAAGTTCTACTATGTGTCACCGTTAATAAAAGTCTAATGACTTTCTTAACAGAAAATCTCTCAGTGAGGATATTGCTTACTGAGAGATTTTTTTTGTCAGCGTATGCTATGGCATCTTCTTTTGAATCAAACCACGTTTCAATCACATAATCGTAGTTGTATTGATCGGACGGTTGATGAGTCACGGCATGCACGATTTCTTGTTTGACGAATGGCTGAGGGTTTCTGTTCTCCTGCTCGCGAAATAGGTCGCAGAGCTCTTGATCACGATGACCTTTCGTTGATGCATCACCTATTGATAACAGTTGAATCAAGCCATATTCATAGGATCTATCTGTATCCAATTTTGAATATAAGCTAGTAGTTTCAAGTGTGAAGCTTTTCACATAACTGTCAAAAACTCTCAGTTCGTCAGGCTTCATGATGGCCAGTACTTCAGGGTCATCCCAAATTTGTGATGACTGCGTTCCTTCACTGAGCGTGAGAATGGCTACACCATCATAGATTTGGCTGATACCCTCTAAATCAGGATAGCCGATGCGCGCACATTGTTTGGCATGGGTGATGAATTTTCGAACATTGATACAAGTTTTCCCCAGCTGAGAATGCTCTTTCCAGGCGCTAACAAACTCATCGATGGATAAGTTGGGATTTCTCTTTGGAAGGTATATGAGGTGTTTTGGCATGATTAAATTTTGGTGGTGAGATTAAATTCAGGCCAATGACCTCTCACAAAACTTTGGCAAATACCCCAACCTTTAAGGCCCGCCTCTTCATCCCACACCTCTATTAAACAATCTCTAAATTGGTTGAGGCGAAGGGTATTTTCGATGGTGGAGCAGTCATCAAAGTACTCGCCTTCGATATGGAGTTGGCCGCGCCAAGATCCGTGATGCTTGCCATCAAACCCTAAGTAGAGGCCGGCTCCCAAATGAAACCCTGTATCACTTAACTTTTTAAACTGAAGTTGAGATGTTCTACCATCTTTAAAAGTGATGTCGTAGTGACCACCTAACAGTCGCAGATTATCAGGGTTGAAATTTAAGTGGGGTTTCATGGAGACAATTTCAACCGGCATGGCATTGGTGAATTCTTTATTGCCTTGCAACTTTTCTAATTTAAATTGAGGGCTTCTGTACTGCAAATAGTATTGAAATAAGCCAGAGGCCTTGCCATCCTTATCCATGAGTAACATGGGATTCCAGAGAGCCAATATATCAACGCTAGCATTACCGTCAGGGTTTTCTTCTTCTAGGTCGGTGAGGGGATTGCCAACGCCTGGGCGAATGCCCCAAGAATGATCTCTGATCATGAACCATTCGCTAGGTTTTATTTCTGTTCGTTTCCCATCAATTTCAACCCACCCAGAGGCTAAACCAATTTGGTGGTAGCGTATTTGATTCGCCGAGTGCCTGATACCACTTAAGACACGTCGATCTTCTCGTTCCTCGAGTTGGCAAGGTAAGACCCCAGTTAATGTCACATCAAATGTGATGTTATGAATATCATTTTTTTCTAGTGAAACTCGAATGACATTGAGTGCTTCAATGATTTCATATTTAATGGGGCCTGCGTTAATCGTATTCACATCACTATTGAGTGATCGACTAGCTCTAACCGTCCATTGCTCTACATTTCTTGAAACTCCAGCATACGCATCCACCACATTCCGGTTGGTATATTTGCCAAAGCCAAAACTGATTTGCAAGGAGCCATCTTTAGCACCTAAGGTGCCACATACTTTTTCGGTCCAAGCGTAGTCACTTTGTGACACGGTCGAAAACGTATCGACGATTTGATGTGTAAAGCCTTCATCTGCAGCAATTAATTGACCAATCGTTCCTGAACTCATATTCGCCTATTTTTTAAGAAATTAACCTAATTTATAGGATTTCTGATAACTTTTGGGAGGGTTTATAGGGGTAATTAAGTTAATTTTTAGTTTTTTATCTATATGGTCTAAACGGATGATGAGAGAGCTTTTTACCTTGTATATCCTAGGGGTCTGGTAAACCAATCAAGATTGCATATGATGAAAATTTTAGTTGCTGTTAAGCGAGTGGTTGACTACAACGTGAAGGTGCGTGTGAAGTCAGACCAATCGGGCGTAGAGATTGCTAACGTGAAGATGAGCATGAACCCCTTTGACGAGATTGCCG